>CEUS01068099.1_pt1 | contig 142119 bp, 124 predicted proteins | sample 427031 | NCBI WGS metagenome assembly CEUS01 (sample SAMEA2622837, study PRJEB7988) | marine metagenome | biome: marine biome (ENVO:00000447); feature: marine epipelagic mixed layer (ENVO:xxxxxxxxx); material: "saline water (ENVO:00002010), including plankton (ENVO:xxxxxxxx)" | depth 140 m
TTCATCACTCAGATTGTCAAAAGATGGTGCGCCAGCTACCAAGGCATCATCGGTTAACCAGATATCTCCTTCCTCTACTTCGTATGCGAAGTCGGGCACATTGTGGGCTGCGTTCCTGGGGGAATCCAAGGAGATCCCGATACCAAGTGCAAGTGCTGCTATCGCAGCCGCCGAAAGAGCCTGCCACTGCCATCTATAGAAAGAAAACTTTAGATCATCTATAACCACACGTGTTACTGATTCCTCTAGGTTGCCCGGCACTTCAGGTCGGCTTGCAAAGATCCTCTCGACTAACTCGAACTCTTCTCGACATGCAAAACAATCCGAGATATGGGATTCAACTAAACCAAGCTCATCCTCACCGAGTCTGTTAATCACAAACTCAGGAATCAGCTCTCTGACTATGGCGCAGTTTTCAGAACTCATTTCATCAACTCCCTGAGCCGTCGGATTGCATGGAAGTAATTTGCGCGTGCTGCACCTTCACTTGATCCGATTACTCGTCCAATCTCTCTAAAGCTTAGTCCTTCTTCGATTCTTAGTGATAAGGAGAGTCTTTGTTTCTCAGGCAAATTCTCCATCATGGTCCTGGCTCTGTCAGCCTCCAACGCTACCAGAGCAGTCTCGTCTGGCGCCATCTTCTCAGACCGAACCACCCCGGCTTCTTCGAAGGCAGTCTCATTCCTCCGCGCTTGCCGTCGTAGAGCCCCCCTCGCCTCGTTAGCAGTGATAGTTAAAAGCCAAGTACGAAAGGAGGCGTCGCCTCGGAATCTATCAAGTGCCCTAAAGGCCTTCAGGAATGAATCCTGGACTACGTCCCGTGCCATATCATCCCCCTGCATTAGCGAGAGCGCCACTCGATATGCCGCGGCTTGGTGACGCCTTACAAGGACTCCGAGCGCTACCTCATCACCCTTAACTCCTCTCCCGATCAACTCTCGGTCAGTTAGCTCTGGGCACTCCCGCTCATTTTTCCTCACTGACTCTTAGATGCCAGCGGAGCCACAGCCGTTAAAGTGAGGCTCGTTCTTAGGGCCCTGTGCGCTCAGATCCCAAGTTCGTCTAGCTGCTCAACCTGAGCCCTTACATGTTTTGAGGGCTTGAACACTGGGACCGATCGTGAAGGCACGCGAACCGGGTCTCCGGTTCGCGGATTCCGGGCTACACGAGTTTTACGCTTACGTACCTTGAACGTGCCAAAACCGCGGATTTCAATATTATCGCCATTAGCTAAAGCAAGCTTCACAGCGTTGAGGAAACCGTCGACAACGAGCGCGCAGTCCTTCTTCGTGATTCCCGGGCCGATAGCTTCTGCCACCTGCTCGACAAGGTCTGCCTTCGTCATGCCCCCTCCAAAGCCGTATCGGTCTGCCGTTATGCCGACTGGGAAGCCACGGTAACGAGCACCCGCGGGGGCCGCAAGGTGGTCAGAGTCGTTGTGATAGATACACTTGGGACAACCTTCGACTTCGCTATTTCTGCCTGCTTCGTTCTCGCATCAATTCAATAAAGCGGTCGAATAAGTAGCGGCTATCATGAGGGCCTGGAGCCGCCTCAGGGTGATACTGAACTGATAACACTGGTAACTCCTGATGCTCGACACCCTCGACAGTTCCATCGTATAGGTTGACGTGAGTGAGCCGCAGACCAGGAGCTCCTGGAATCTTATCACCCTCTCCTCCCCGCACGGCAAACCCATGATTCTGAGACGTGATCTCTACTGTTTGACGATCCAGATATTTCACAGGATGGTTCCCGCCATGGTGCCCAAAGGGAAGTTTAAAGGTAGATGCTCCGAAAGCTCGGCTGATGAGTTGGTGCCCAAGACAAATCCCAAAAATAGGTACGTCAGACTCAGCAAGGCCTAGAATGGCTCTTTCCGCCCCCCGCACAGCCGCCGGGTCACCGGGTCCGTTTGAAACGAATAAGCCATCAGGAGGATCATTAAGGATGTCGTCTACTGAGGTCTCTGCAGGAATTACCGTAACCCGACATCCCCGCTCGGCCAGCAACTTGGGAGAATGAGCCTTGACCCCGAAATCGTAGGCCAAGACATGAAATTGCTCATCGCCAATAGCTGGGACCTCGTACGGTTCGTTCACGGAAACTCCGCATGCTAAATCGAGGCCCTCCATCAAAGGCTGATCGAGCACCTTTGAAAGCACATCTGCCTGCAACATCTCAACCGGTGCGATCGCACCTCGCATAGCCCCGTGGGCGCGTATATGCCTCGTCAGGGCACGTGTATCAACATCGGCGATGCCAGTGATGCCGCTATTTCTGAGATATTCATCGAGGCTACTTTCAGCGCGCCACGAGGAATAAGTCCTCGATGCTTCACGAACCACAAAGCCGGATACCTGAGGACGAGGTGATTCACAATCATTTGAGTTCACCCCATAGTTCCCGATTAAGGGGTACGTCATCGTGACTAGTTGACCAGTGTATGAAGGATCCGTGAGAACCTCCTGATACCCAGACATACATGTATTGAAGACAACCTCCCCGAACGTCAGCTTCCCGGCGCCAATCATATCTCCGTCAAAGCGGCGACCGTCCTCAAGTAATAGATAGGCTGTGCGTTCCAGTTTATACCTCCATGCTGTGTCTCAGCGTGGCCAAAGCTATCCCCACCCCCCGAGGGGTCAACTCAGTAATGCGAGGCTTCGCACTGTATTCCACCCAGCGTTAGCTTCTGCGGCTACCACCTGATACTGGACCCACCGATTACATGGACACCGTCTTTGTTCACGCTGATGAATCTTGCCTCGGCAATCAGTTTAAGGAACGATCTAACCCAGGCGGTGCTGGAGGTCTGGTGGAAGTGTGGCGCGGAAGTACTTGGGAACGGCGTGACTACTGGACATCCGAACCAGAGACCACAAATAACAGAATGGCCCTGAGAAGTGCTATCGAGGTACTCCGAGCTCTCAAGAAGCGATGTGAAGTAAGGTTTGTGTCCGATAGCCAGTACCTATCCAAGGGTATAACGGAGTGGATGCCCTCGTGGAAGAGTAAGGGCTGGAAGCGGAAAGGTGGAGAGATTAAGAACATAGATCTCTGGAAGGAACTTGATCACGAGCTCAGGAGACACCAACTGAGGGCCGCTTGGGTTCGGGGACACACGGGACACCCCGAAAATGAATACGCTGACTTTCTAGCCACTCGTGCCGCGAGAGAGCAAACCAAATCTACGGGGCTAGTCTCTTCTGGATTCGAGGAATGGCTAGAGGGTCTTCGGGAGAAAGGGCAGTATTTAGACTACATGGAGTTCAGATCCCCCCTAGAGCGCTATCCTGAAGACCAGTCCCAATAAAAGGCTTACTGAAAAAGGCTTACTGACAACCTACAAAGCGAAGCGGCCCGACCGTAGTTTCCCACGATCGGGCCACCCCTTCTTGTAGGACCCAAGTGCTCTTCACGAAGCGCACCTAAACCCCTCTGCGCTGGCGGGATCATGGCTGTTGCTTGGGTCTGCCTTCGTGAAGGCAGCTTAGCCGTTCTCCCTCCCTCCATTTGCCGCGCGGTCGGCGGCTGGAGGCGCCCCGAGCTCTTTACTTTGGGGCTTTCAGCTGGGGGCCAGCGACCTCCCCCGTCGGACTCCCTAGGCTTCCCAAGTCCTAGTTTGCCTACCGCCCCTGCACCGTCGTGCCCAGCGGCTCACGCTCAGATTCACCCAGGGATGGCCATCGCCATCGATCTTGATGAGCCGCATCTGAAGCGCGACGCAACGTTAGGGGATCCATCAGTACCCCGCAAGATCGGTAGCAACAAAGAGATCAAAGAAGTTATATGACGCCTCAAACTACTGCTAATTAACATTTTATAGTAATTATATAAAGTGTTTTATATATGTCATACATATGTTTATAAACATATGTATTTCCGAGACCTATATTCATATTTCAGGGTATAGCACCCTAAAGAACTTGGGAAATAATGGGAGTGATCGCCCCCGGTAGATAACCCCTGAATGAGGCTGTACTTGTTGTCTACACAACCGGAATATCATACTCAAAGACATTGGCAAACTGGTTTGCCAATATTTCTGATACTTCCCCCACCTCAAGCCCATGCCCCAACTCCTGCTCAAGCGAGGTAACAGATTCACCCTCTAGGCCACATGGCACGATAGCATCGAAGTAGTTGAGTTGTGAGTTTACGTTAAGAGCAACGCCATGTGACGTGATCCACCCTGAAGACACTCTTACGCCAATAGAAGCCAGCTTCCCTGACTCGGTCCATACCCCAGTGTCACTGGGGCGGCGTTCAGCCTTGACTCCCACCTCATGAGCCACCTTGATCAGCACCTTCTCCAAGTCCCGAAGGTATGCATGCAAATCTTTCCGATCTGGCTTGAGGTCAAGCACAGGATAGCCTATGACTTGGCCTGGTCCATGGTACGTAACGTCCCCACCCCGTCCTACCTCAAAGAGTTCAATCCCCATCCGCTCTCGCTCCTGCTCGTCCACCAGCACATGCGCCTCGTCCGAACTTGATCCCAGGGTTATGACGTGTGGATGCTCAAGTAACACAAGAGTGTCAGAGATTTCACCAGCTCGTCGTTGGCGAACTAGCTGATCTTGCAATATGAGACTATCTGCATAAGGAACTAACCCCCTACGATAGACCTCGAGCATCCGTGTCCCACCCACCGTCATGCATCTTCCGGAAAGCTCTCAAGCGTCTCCTTCAAGCTTGCAAGAAAGCGCGCAGCATCGGCCCCATCTACGATCCTGTGATCATAGCTAAGCGCGAAAAAAGCCCGATTACGAATCGCAGTTGAGTTTGTGCCCGTCTCAGGATCAGTAATAACGACCACGCGTTTCTCAATAGCCCCTGTCCCGAGAATAGCTGATGTCCCTTTTGGAATCACCGGCATACCCACGATCGTGCCCATTACACCAGGGTTTGTGATGGTAAATGTCGCCCCCTGAATCTCTTTAGGCATCAGCTTGCGATCGCGGGCACGGACAGCGAGATCAACAATCTTGTTCCCAATGCCCAGCAGTCCTAAATGGTCAGCATCGTGAATAACTGGCACGATCAGGCCAGGGTCGAGATCGACCGCGATCCCGAGGTTCACATTCCCGCGATAGATGATGTTGTCGCCCGAAACCACAGAATTCACTGTCGGGAAGTCACGAAGGACTCTGGAAACAGCCCATACGACAAACGCAGTATAGCTGACACGCGCACCCTGAGCAGACCAACGAGCCCCACTACCTGCTCGGATCCGATCAATCACTGAGAAATCAATTTCGATCAAAGAATTGACATGCGGCGCTACGCGCTTAGCCAAAACCATATGCTCAGCGGTAAGCCGTCGGATCTTATCCATCGGTTCAACGCGATCTGCTTGCCGAACTGGATACTCAGGGTGCTCGACCTCGCTATAAAAGGCAGGCCAAAAATCAGCCAGCTCACTCAGCGCAGAAGGTCCAGCCACATCCCCACCAGCGGGCACGGAGATGGAAGTCTTCCCCTGACTTTTGATAAAGCTAAGAATGTCCTGCTTCGTAACACGCCCAGAGTGGCCAGTACCCGGTATCGTCTTAATGTCGATTCCGTGCTCCTCAGCAATACGACGCACCACAGGAGTTGAGCGCCTGCTCATTCGCTCTTCATCAGAGTCCTCTGCAACCATAGAGGGAAGAGCAGGTGGCGCCAGTGAATAATTCGAAGAATCAGGCGTCGGGACTTCTTCAGGCGCCATGTCTTTCACAGCAGGTGCTTGCTTCTCCACCTGCGCTGACGTCCCAACATCTGACACTGCTGGCACGTTGCCTTCAGACTCGATATAGGCAACCACAGTGCCGACCTCAACAGTCTCACCCTCTTCGAAGAGCAGTTCCACCAACGTGCCCGGACTTGGTGCGGGAATTTCCGCATCTACCTTATCCGTGGATATTTCAAGGATAGGCTCATCTCGCTCGACTAAGTCACCCACCCTCTTGAGCCACTTAGAGATCGTGCCTTCTGCGATGGATTCGCCCATCTGAGGCATAGGCACTTCAATTCGAGCCACGCCTGATCACTCCACTCTCATGTCGCTACTTAGCCCATCCACTAGCGTGTGGATCCTGCTCAGTTTCCGCTCGGTGCCGGTTCCCTTGCAGACTCAACTGGCTCTACTTCGACTCCACCAACCGGTTGGCCTTGGCCGGGTAGCACGGGCGCAGGAGCAGCAGCTCCTGGTGTTGGCACTTGAATCACTGACTCCACCTGTGCAGATCTCGACGACATAATCGAGAGGACAAGCGCTAGCACCATAAAAATCGTTCCAGACACCCATGTGGCACGGGTAAGGACCGTGCTCGCCTGTCTACCGCCAAGTATCCCCTCGGTCATGGCGGAACCGCCTCCTACTGCAGCGAGCCCCCCACCCTTACCAGACTGGAGCAAGATGACTACCGACATAAAGATGCCGTCGAGAACCAGAATGGTGAGCAATATTCCGTACATCGTTGGTCTTTTCCTCTGAGGTCTGAAAATGAAACGTCGGAGACCCCACTGAGGGTGTCAACGGTCGAGTAGGTCCCAGCTCATAACGCGGCGGCAGCAATCTCTGCAAATGATCTTGGATCCAAGCTTGCTCCACCGACCAGCACACCATCCACATTGGCTGTAGATAGCAGGGCCCCGGCATTCGAGGGCTTGACCGAACCACCGTAGAGGATGGCGACTGATCTTGCCCTTTCAGTGCCTAATGATTGGGAGAGCCTTTCTCTCAGAGTTTCATGAGCTAAAGAGGCGTCCTTGGGTGTCGCCGTCTCACCGGTACCAATGGCCCAAACTGGCTCGTACGCGATGAGTGCCCGCCCTAAGCTGAGATCGTCAATCACAGCATTTAGCTGTCTTAAGATGACTTCTTCTACACGGTTAGCGCGGCGCTCCTCAAGAGTCTCTCCTACACAAACCACTGGGACGAGGCCATGCCTTTGAGCAGCCCTTACCTTATGAGCGACTTCTTCGTCAGTCTCTCCGAAGACATGACGGCGCTCCGAATGTCCGATCAATACAAAGTTCGCACCCACCTCAGAAGCCATCCTGGCTGAAAGTTCCCCAGTGAATGCCCCTTCATCCTCCCAATAAATATTCTGTGGACCTAACTGAACCCGCGGATTTCGAGCCTCGGAAGTGGCCAGTGCAGCAAGATAGATTTCAGGAGGGAACAGCAGAATCTCATGCCTTTCAGAAACCCCACTCAGATCTAGCTCAGCTAGAAACTCAATGGCCTGATCCGAAGCCATGTGCATCTTCCAGTTCCCAGCGATCACCGCCATTTATCAGCCCTCGTCATCTATTAGTAAGGGATTCGATGCCTGGCAGGGTCGCCCCACTAAAGAGCTTAAGCGAGGCCCCACCGCCTGTAGAAACGTGAGTTACGCGAGACGCAACACCTGCTTTTTCTACCGCTGCGCCTGAATCTCCTCCTCCAATTATCCCCAAGGACCCACGGTCACAGGCATCCGCAACGGCATGGGCGATTTCAATCGTCCCTTTTGAAAAAGATTCTATCTCAAAGACTCCCATCGGCCCATTCCATACGATCGACTTAGACCACTCAATAACTTCTGTAAAGTGAGCACGCGTCTTAGGTCCGATATCTACAATCCTGTCACCCATTGAAATCTTTGATCGGTCCAATACTCGTGTGTCTGCTTGAGCTTTGATCTCCTTAGCGACGACGAAGTCTACCGGGAGCACTAACTGATCTGCCCCTTTTTTTATCAACTCAGCGGCTAGCTCCACAGAGTTTTCTTCAACCAACGAACTGCCCGTCTCAAACCCTAAAGCCCTCATAAAGGTATTCGCCATTGCGCCACCGACCAGAAGACGGTCGACCTGAGAGAGAAATGCATCTATCACATCAATCTTCCCAGAAATTTTCGCCCCTCCCAGGACCGCTGTTAGTGGTCTGTCAGGAGTACGCAACGCCTCGTCTAAGAACCGTAGCTCCCTGGCGACCAGTAGCCCTGATACCGCTTCGTGGCCACGAGCTACCATCGCCTGGGCCAGCCCTGACGTTGATGCATGAGCCCGATGTGTCGTTCCGAATGCATCATTTACAAACAGCTCACCCAGCCGAGCCCAAGCCATCGCCAACTCAGAATCGTTCGTCAAATCTCCCTCATTAAAGCGCGTATTCTCTAGCATAAGAAGTTGTTCAGAAGAAGCCTCTTGGGCCGCGCTGACCTGCTTTGAAGGATCCGTGTCAGTAATGAATTCGACCGGCATTCCAAGAAGTGAACCAAGGCGGTCAACTACAGGTGCCAGCGAAAGCTCCGGAACCACCCTGCCCCCAGGTCGTCCAAGATGCGAAAGCAGAATTACTTTGGCTCCGGCTCCAAGAAGCAGCTCTAGGGTTGGCAGAGAAAGCTGGATCCGTCGGTCATCAGTTATATATCTGTCCTTAACGGGCACATTGTAGTCCGCACGCACCAATACAGACCGACCAGTGAGCCAAGAAGGCTCAATTTCGGAGACTGTCTTCTTCAGGCGCACCCCGAAGTCCTCCGGATGGCGGAAGGTTGGGTGATGCCCCTCAAGCCCCCGCTCTAGTCAGTAGATGCTCACCGACAAAATTCACCAGGTCAACGACACGACTCGAGTAGCCCCATTCGTTGTCATACCATGACAGCACTTTGACCATCCGCCCATCCATGACGCTCGTAGACACCGCATCGATGATTGAACTATGAGGATCACCTGTGTAATCAATGGACACCAGCGGCTCTTCGCTCACTCCCAGGATCCCTTGTAATTCACCTGCCGCCGCAGACCTGAACGCGGAATTAACCTCTTCTTCAGTTGTATCACGCTCTAACTCAGCCACAAGATCAACGATAGAAACGTCCGCAGTCGGCACCCGAATGGCCATACCATCAATACGTCCAGCTACCTCTGGGAGCACTAGCCCAGTAGCTCTAGCAGCCCCAGTTGTAGTGGGGATCATCGACATTGCAGCCGCACGCGCTCGTCGGAGGTCTTTGTGAGGGAAATCCAAGATCCGCTGGTCGCCAGTGTAGGCATGAACGGTTGTCATAAGACCGTGACGGAACCCAAACTCTTCCGTGAGTACTTTCACAACCGGTGCTAAGCAATTCGTCGTGCAGCTGGCATTAGATATCACATGGTGTTGATTCGGATCATAAGCTTTGTGGTTGACCCCCAAAACGATTGTGATGTCCTCGTTCTTACCTGGGGCAGAGATAATGACCTTGCTTGCACCCGCTTCTAGATGTTTTGCCGCAGAGTCCCGATCCACAAAGAAGCCCGTTGACTCAATGACAATATCTACACCCAGATCCTCCCAAGGGAGACTCGCGGGATCACGTTCACCACATATGCGAATCACATCCCCATCTACCTCGAGGCCTTGCTCAGTAACAGCGACAGAACCTGGGTACCGCCCATGTACAGAGTCGTACATGAAGAGGTGTCCTAGTGTGTCAGCGTCTGCTAGATCGTTGATAGCCACAAAATCAATACCAGTCTGCTGGCTCTGCTTAGCACTACGCAGAACGTTGCGACCAATACGTCCAAATCCGTTGATCGCTACTCTGAGGGCCATACGTATCCGTTCCTATTGCGCTAGAAGATTTAGTTACACGCGTAAGATAACCATTAAGAACCTGCTTCGGAGGAAGGCGTAGGTCCTATGCCAAGAGAGGAGAGCATCAGCGAAAGCAGCTTAACCCTCAGCGATCTAAGGACTGCCGAATCGCGTTCCTCATTAGGTCGATTGGTGCCGGCTTATTCCACCAAGATTCGAAAGACGCTGCTCCTTGCTGCACTAGCATTTCCATGCCGTCTGTAGCGCGGATACCTAATCTTTCCGCGGCCTTCACGAAGGACGTTTGGTGCCTTCCGTACACAAGATCCATCACGGCCCCAGCACGACCCAAAAGCTCAAAGTCGATTGGGGTGGGATCGTCTGGGTCAAGTCCAACGCGGGTCGTGTTAATAACGATATCAAAACGCTCCCCATCCAACTCCTCCATGACTGGAACGACCCGTGCTCTCTGTCCACCAATGCGACGAGCCACCGCTTGGGCTCGTTCACTCGTCCGGTTATAAAGCAAGACTTCATCTGCCCCTTCTTCAAGAAGGCCTACAAGTGTGGCTCGAGCGGCTCCACCTGCTCCCAAAATTAGTGCTCGTGCACCTTTCGATGGCCCATCCATAAAAATCTGGAGCGCACGCCGAAATCCTTCCACATCAGTGTTATCTCCGTGCACCTGCCCGTTTTCTCCCCAGAAGGTATTACAAGCCCCAGTGCGCCGAACTGCCTCGCTTGAAACATCCACGATCGCTGCTGCCTTCTCCTTGTGAGGCAGTGTGATGTTCCCACCGCCGCCGGCGAGTGCAAGGCCACGCATGAAGCCTGAGAGGTCTTCTGTGGCGCACCTAACCGCGACGTAGACCCCGTCGACTCCAGCCTCTAGAAAAGCCGCATTCTGGATTTCAGGAGAGGCAGAGTGCTCTACAGGATCACCAAAAAGGGTCAGAACCCTTGTCCTCGCAGTGATACTCACAGTTCTAGTTCCTTCTCCAACCTAACTATGAGGAGCTGAATCATTTCGCTGAGTAACTGGAAGGTAGCCTCATAAGCTTCATCAGGACCTCCTATAGGGTCGGGTATCGAAGCATCAGATGAGTCCTCTGCTAGCATGCCCGCATAGGATGTAAGTAGACAGGACTTCATATGTGGTGCTGACTGGCCTCCGCTACCCAGATTACTGACAGAAGTTAAATGACTGAAGGACATCGTTAAGATGAGGTCAGCTGCCTGAGCTATAGGCTCGGTGAGTAGTTTTGATTGGTGTTCGGAAAGATCAAGACGGTGCTGAGCAGCCGTACGAATGGCCCCTCCTGACGCAGGTGAACCCTCACAAGCACTGACACCCGCTGATCGCACCTCAACCCAACCCCAACCACGCTGGTCAAAAAGATTACGAGCGATAGCCTCAGCCATTGGACTCCGGCATGTGTTGCCAGTGCACACGAACAATAGTGAAAACGCAGTCCTCTCAGTCTGACTCTTGTCCATATATCTCAGGTATGATGTATCGTAAACGTTCGATAGAGACACTTCCTTCTCTTAGTACTACGGGAAGCGGACCAGTGCAGTCGACTACCGTAGAAGGACGCGACGGCCACAGAGTTCCTGAGTCCAAAACAATCACGTCTTTTGCACCAAGCTGCCGAAGAACGTCAGACGCTGCACTACCTGACGATACCGGTGGCTCACCCGGTGCATTGAGACTAGTTGAAGTCAGTGCTCCCCCAAGGCCTTTCAAGAGACGGGAGATAAGCGGGTGAGGGCTCACTCTAACACCCACTCTACCAGTTGCCTCCTCTCTTATTCCTTGCGGAAACATACCCGAGGGGTCTTCTAATACCAGGGTCACCGCTCCTGGCCACAGAACGTCAGCCAGTTCTCGAGCTGCCTCAGTCCAGCTTAGTTGATCAACAGCATCCTTTGATTCCACCAGTGCTATTAGCGGCTTATCCGTTCGCCCCCCCTTTAGCTCACGCACACGAGACACCGCTAAAGCAGAAGTACCCCCCCCAAGGCCATAAACCGTTTCGGTTGGATATGCTATCAGACCGCCGTCTCTTAATCGATTGATAACAACCGTGAGATCTGTGTCCGGATCGGCTTCAAGATCTAGCCTCTCAGGCTTAGTATCTATCACCTCGAGTCTGACAAGCTGGTGAGAATCGCTTCGGCCAGCACTAGGTCGCTCCCATGAGTGACCTTGAGATTCAATCGTCCCGCATCGACCATCTTGATCTCTAGGTTACTGTGCAGGCTCTCTACAAGTGCGCCATCGTCTGAACCCTCCGCACCCATATCCGAGTAGGCTCGCCGCAGCAAGCCAGCTGGAAATACTTGCGGCGTATGAGCGTGCCAGAGCAAGCCTCGATCTGGAGTCTTTAGGACAATTTTGTCCTCGCTCACATGCTTTATTGTGTCCACAGCCGGGGTCCCTGCAATGGCACCAAACCCGTCCGCAGCAAGATCGATACAACGGCTGACAACACTTGAGCGTACTAATGGCCTCGCGCCGTCATGGACTGCAATTACATCTATTTCTGCAGGCAAAGCTTCTATGGCAGCCCTCACTGACTGACTTCTAGTATTTCCACCCGGGACAAACATTACGCGAGAGTCAATGCTCTCAGACCAACTGGGAAGTGCCGAGATATCTTTATCTGAAAGGGCCACGACGACTGCAACTACACGTGCTTCAGCCAAAAACGGCCGGATAGCGTGTACAAGCATCGGCTCATCCAAAAGCTCAAGAAATGCTTTCCGCGTGCCCCCCATTCGCTGCCCCGATCCAGCAGCAGGGACGGCTACACCTACCTTAGCGAACGGAATGAAACCGTTGCTGGCCTTAGTCATACTGGATAACCGGGCCCTGCTTCCCCCGGAGGAGCAACTCCTCCCACAGCTGAATCGAACCTGGTGTAAGCCTTTTGGAATACGAGGTGAACGACCCCGGTCGGGCCGTTCCTCTGCTTGCTAATCATCAATTCGGCCTTACCTGCAAGCTCTTCGCGCTTCTCAGGAGGTGCATAGTATTCAGGTCGGTATAGAAACATGACCACGTCAGCGTCCTGTTCTATTGATCCTGATTCCCTGAGATCCGAAAGCATAGGCCTTTTGTCTGTTCTTTGCTCAGGCCCACGGCTCAGCTGTGACAGAGCCACAACTGGGACTTCAAGCTCTCGCGCTAATGCCTTAAGTCCACGAGAGATGATGCTAACCTCCTGCACCCTGCTCTCACTTCCGCTAGTCGAACCAGACATGAGCTGCATGTAGTCGATCACTAGCATTCCCAGGTCCTTCTTTTCACGCCGAAGCTCAGCTTGCAGCCTTCGTGCCTTCGCACGGATCTCGAGAACATTCGCTCCTGGAGAGTCGTCGATCCAAATTGGTGCTGTATTGATGAGGCCAGCTGCGGCGGCCAGACGCTCGTGTTCACCTTGGCTTAGCCTTCCCCTGCGCAACTTCTGGGCGTCGATCCTCCCCTCGGCACAAAGAAGTCTCTGAACGAGCTGTTCAGAGGACATCTCAAGAGAGAACACCCCTACAGGAGTTTCGTGGGCAATTGCTACGTTAGCAGCCATGTTGAGAGCCATCGAAGTCTTACCCATCGAAGGCCGTGCCGCCACGATACACAAGTCACCCTTCTGGAGCCCTGTGGTCATGCGGTCCAAATCCGGGAAGCCCGTCGGGATACCTGTGAGTCCCGTAGCTGACTCCTGCATTTCCTCAATATGCTCAAAAGCTGACCAGAGAACCTTCTTGATCGGTTCGAAACCAGCGCGCCGGTGACTTTCAGCCACCGCAAAGATCCTTCCTTCCGCCTGATCCAGGATCTCTTCGACTTCTTGTTGGCCCTGGTCGTAAACGTCACGAATAATCTGAGACGCCTTCTCTAGAAGCCGCCGCAGGAGAGCCTTGTCACGGATAATACCTGCATGGTACTCAAGGTTTGCAGCAGTCGGAACCGCACCGACTAGGGCCCCCAGATAATCATAACCACCGGCAGCCTCCAACTCGGAAGTCTTTTTTAGCTCCTCGGAAACGGTAATGACATCGACCACATCTCCACGCTCGAAAAGCCTAAGCATTGCTCGGTACAATCTGCGATTTCCTTCACTGTAGAACATGCTGTCGTCCAAGTGCTCTAGCGCGCGGGTCACAGCCTCTTTGTCAATCAGCATACCACCTAAAACTGCAGTCTCCGCCTCCATGGAATAGGGGGGAGTCCGGTCAAAGGCAGATTCTCCGAAGGTTGCTGAAGCTTCCATCTAGTGCTCGATACGTGCGTGGCTTACGCGCTGTCCAGAACGGCGCGAAGAAGTTGAAGATCCTCCCAGAAGGATCTAGTCCACTTGGGGTTCCTTAGCAACGCAGCGGGGTGGTAGGTGCAGACAAGCGGTATGTCGCGGTAGGAATGCACTTCGGCTCGCAATCCCCCCAGGGTAGTCTTTTCTTGTCCTGTAAGAAGCTGGGCAGCAAATGACCCGACTGCGAGCAAGGCTTGTGGATTCACCAGTTCTAGCTGTTTCTTCAGGAAAGATGAGCACGCCGAAATCTCATCAGGCATAGGATTTCGGTTATCCGGTGGTCGGCATTTCAGTACGTTGCAGATGTACACTGAGTCCTTTCTGGACATTCCGACAGTCGCTAGCAGAAGGTCTAGGTACCTGCCTGCAGCACCCACAAATGGAATGCCTGTGCGGTCTTCGTTTGCACCCGGTGCCTCACCGACTACCACAAGTCGTGCATCGACCGCACCATCTGAAAACACAGCCTGGGTTCGACTCTCTGATAGGCGACAGCGGTCGCAACTCAGGGCAGCAGACCGTAACTCTTCGTAAGAAGCCGGTAAAACCGGCAATGACTTAACCTTTTCAATGGAATCGAGAGCCAGAGTATCAGCAGTGCCACTCTTGGTAGCTTCTGTATGAGTAAACACTTCTTCACGAGTAAGCCTGTTCAAAAAAAGCTCTTGGCCACCCAGTTCAATTTGCTGTTGGAGTAGCCGAGCACTTCGCTCTGCTGCTGGCCGACGTTTACTAGAACCCCTCAAAGCTCACTACTCAGTCGCCGTCCTACTCGGTCCAAAATCTCTTCTGCCACTGCATCTTTCGACATTAACGGAAGCATCTCAGGATCGCTGCCTGGCGAAAGGATCGCGACTCGATTCGTCTCAACATCGAAACCCGATCCTTCACCCATGGCGTCGTTCGCTACGATGAAATCGAACTCCTTCTCGTCTAGCTTCTTTTTTGCGTTGGCAAGCAAGTCTGATGTCTCAAGCGCGAAGCCAACCGTCACACTCCCGGGTTTACGCGAGGAGCTAGTCTCAATCGCAATATCAGGATTGGCTTCTATCTGAAAGGCAACTTCCTCCCCTGTCGATTCCCGCTTCAGTTTTTCTGCCTCCGAAATACTCGGGCGGAAGTCAGCTACCGCCGCTGCGAATATAGAAACGTCAGCCGCCCCTATGATCTCAGATACAGCCCTGTACATCTCCTCAGCTGACTCCACTTCGATTGAATTGACACCGACAGGGTATTCCAGTGCAGATGGACCTGTAATCAAGGTTACCTGTGCACCTCGTCTCCAGGCTGCTCGAGCCACTGCGAACCCCATTCGACCTGAGGATCGGTTGCCCAGATATCGAACGGGGTCGATCGCCTCTCTCGTAGGGCCCGCAGTGACTAGAATGTGCAGTCCTGAGAACACCTTTTCCTCACCAAGCGCACGACCGATGAACTCCACAATCTGGTGCGGTTCGAGCATTCTTCCGGGGCCCTCACCCTCGCCAGCTGCCAGGGGGCCTGCGGTAGGACCAGCTATTTGGTAACCAGGCCGAGCCTTGAGCATATTCAGATTGGCCTGTACCTGAGGGTGGGCAAACATGTTGTCATTCATCGCAGGGCACACTACAACCGGAGCTTGGGTTGCGAGAAGGGTGGTTCCAAGAAGGTCGTCAGCCCTCCCCTGAGCAGCTCTAGCAAGAAAGTCAGCAGTGGCCGGTGCAACACACACGGCGTCCACATTCCTACCCAGACGCACATGCATCGCGGCGCCATCTGTGGAGAAAAGCTCGGTCAGAGCAGGCCTGCCTGTCACTCCTTCAAAAGACAAGGGTGCGACGAACTCCTGGGCACCTCGAGTCAAAACAACATCCACTTGAGCTTCTAGTCGGGTAAGATTACGTGCGACTTGAACCGCTTTATAGGCTGCGACTCCCCCGGTTACTCCGAGCAAAACCCGCCTTCCCTGCCACGGGCGACAAGGCACGAGGTCGGGGGAAGCCACCCTTAATGTCTCCGAGTTTCCGTCAGGTCTCGTCGCGACGTCGCCGCTTCACTAGTCGGAACTCGATTTGACCGGAGGTCAGTGCCTCCAGCGACCGTGTCGTAAGCTTCTTTTCTTCCCCGAGCGGCATGGCATCCCTGGGGAGCGAATTAAGCTCTCGGGCATACTTGGCTGCTACGAGCACACCGAGGTACTTACTTTCAGTACCGGTGGCCACATCGTCAGGCGTGAATACTCTCATAAGTGCTCCTATCGAATCATGTTCACGTACTCGGCATATTCTTCGTCAAGGATCCGCAGTATCTCTCTACGAAAAGCCTTAATATCCCTGACCACCGCTTCTGGCCCCATCGCTTTGACGGCTCCATTCGCGATTCCTCTGATGGTTTCTAGACAGCCATCAACGTCATCATTCACTACTACGTAGTCGAACTCTTGGGCTGCTTGCAACTCCTGGAGTGCAGATTCTAGTCGGCGAGCTACTTCCTCGGGCCTCTCCGTACCCCGTCTAATTAGACGTGATATAAGAATTTCGATGCTGGGGGGCAGAATGAAAATAAGCTTCGTGCTGGGCAAGGTCTGTCGGAGCCGACGAGCCCCTTGGACGTCGATGTCCAAGACGACGTGCTCTCCTCTAGCAGCTGCGGCCTCAAGTCCCTGTCTTGGTGTTCCGTAAAGTTGGCCATGTACCTCGGCCCACTCCGCAAGTTCACCACGCTCGACCATCGCCGCAAATGAGGGTTGATCCACAAAGTGGTAGTCAATGCCATTCCTCTCACCCTCTCGGGGGTCACGGGTTGTGGCAGATATGGAGAAAACATACTCCTCAGATCCGTCCACGAGTCTGCGGGCCAGCGTGGTCTTTCCCGTCCCACTGGGGGCGGCTAGAACGAGCGAACTCACAGAGTCATTCACTCCACGTTTTCGACCTGCTCCCGAATGCGCTCAATCTCTTCTTTCAACGCCACGGAAGCGCGGGAAACTTCTATATCATTCGCCTTAGAGCCTATCGTGTTTGCCTCCCGATTCATTTCCTGTGTTAGGAATCCGAGTCGCTTTCCTACTGGCTCTGACCCGTCTCCAGTCAGTGTCTCGCGGAATAAATCAACGTGAGACCGGAAGCGCACCAACTCCTCATTGATGTCCCAACGCTCGGCCAAATACGCGACCTCTCGAGCCAATCGCTCATCCTCAACCTGCACTTGCTCTGATAACTCAATAACAGCTTGTTGCAAACGCTCCCTATACTCTGTTAGTCGCTTAGGCGCTCGGGCTTCAACAAGGCTCAAGCTCCCCGCAATTGCATCAAGTCTCTCTGACAAATCCGTCTCCAAGCGTTCTCCCTCAGCCTCCCGGAGAACCCGCACAGCGATTGCTGCTGAGTCTGATAGGTCAGCTATAAGTTCTGATTCAATTCCAGCCGCCCGGTCCCCTTCTGAGGCACGAAATAGATTCCCGTGGCGCGCTACCATCTCTAGATCTACCTCACCCGACAAACCAAGCTGGTTTCGCACCAGATCAAGCGCGGTTTGAATTGCTCTTCCCCGATCAAGATCGACCTCGATACTAGGTTGTACTTCTTGGCCACTTCGATCAATCGATAGGAATGCGTTCACATGCCCGCGAAAAAGGTGTCTCTTCAGTGATGCAGTGATGGTGCCTTCGAATTTATCAAAACCAGATGGAGTCTTGATACTGGTATTAAAGAAGCGGTGGTTAACAGTCTTGACCTCGAGCCGAAGCCTACCGATCGGCGACTCGCACTCTGCCTCTCCATATCCGGTCATACTCCGGATCATTCACACCTCCCTGAGACACAAAAAGCTAAACCGCATGCGTAACGCATCGTAGGAAAAGATATGGGCACCCTCCTCCACAAGAAGTTACGCGTCAACTCCACAGATCCCACCTTAGGCCAAAGAATGACCGGGTGATCGGAAGGATACGACCAGGGAAGTTCTGCAGATTCCTACGACGGATGAAGTTCTCCCATCCCAGGAAAAGCCGGACGCTCACAATACGCACCTGAATACGGCCATACCAGTTTTGGTAGAACGGGACCACCTGGAGCCCTGACACGCTGTCCAGTCCATCTTCAGAAACAAATACACTCATGGGATCATGGCCACGAACTCCCAGTGACCACCACATCTCAAAGTTTCCCGAATCCAAATAGACCTTATGGAAAACAAATGCTCCTCTGTAGATGCGCTTAGGAAGATACGGTCCGTCTTGATCCCACTGCTGGTATGAACCCACAAAGCGCAGGTTATTCCATATCGTAGGCAGGCTGGCCCAAGCTTCCGCACCGAGACGCTCGGTACCGGCGACAGCCTGAGAGCCCCTATCGAGTTCCAGGCCCAAGGGCAGATGGATGTCCGCGTCCGCCCTTAGGCGGGCTACCGACAACGTGGTGTTGAACCAAGTAAAAGATCCACCTGCGCGCGTTGTGGTGCGCTCTGCCTTTGAAAAAGATGACGCCTGATCCGGGTACATCTTCAAAATTGGACCTGAACGTCCTGCATAAGAGCCAGATTCCCAAGATCCGAAGAATGTGATTCCAGACATGGGCCCAGCCCAGACTCTCCCTCCGTAGCTCTGCGTCAGCGTGGGCTCCTCACTCGTAAAAGCACTACTCCACGAGGACTGGGAAACTCTACCGGAAACCCCAAAAAGATTATGCGTGTACCCCCCTGAGCCATCGGTGCGAGACGAGGGGGTCTCACTATGGGAATAGAGCCTGTAGGCCCCCCTGGCCCATAAACCATTCCGGTAGAATGCCAGCCTCACACCATGCTGACCACGAGAGCCTCCCTCAAGTTCGTATCTGGACAGGGTATCATTGACCTCGTGCCTTGTTGAACCTGTGTAAGCTTCAGCCACCAGCCCGTCCAACACCTCTGCCCTCACGCGTGCAGTTAGATCACGCCTGGAAAGGGAGCTAGCATACTCTGGCACTTGAGTTCCCGAACTCATATTGCGGTACTCTAACGAAAGACCAACCCGGTCACCGCGATGCATCTGATAGCGAAACCAGCTACCGGTGCGATTGCCACCTTCGTCACGACCGAACCCTCGTGTATCTACTCGCTCCAGCGCCAGGGCCAGGCTACCACCCAAAGCCGTTGGATCAGCGTACATCCCGCGAAACATGTTCGTATCAAGTTGGCCTGTACCAGCCTCAACAACTGAGAATGGGCGACCATCTACATGTCGGTGCGAAGTCAACTCGATCAGAAGCTCACCTCCGTTTCGCTCAAACTTTACCTGATCGATCCCGGCTAGGCCAATTCTCTGCAAATCGGGCACTCCACCCTCGACCGGAAGTACTTCAAATCCATCCCGAGTAACTCGAACACCGCCACCTCCGACACCGAATGCACTGACTGCAGCCGGCGTACCGTAGTCACCACCTAGCAGCTCTATAACTCCCGGTACTAGCGCTACGAGTTCCGACAATGTGTTGGCTCCGGAGACCATAATGTCTTCACGACTCCAGGTCCAAATACCCGTTCCGAAGCCAGAGGGGACCCAGCGCTTCAAGTCGGGGAGGTTGTAATAAATCGTATCCGCCGAAATGCTGTCCTGCTCTGCTATTTCTATCCCTTCTTGGGAAGTCAGCGTATCTGCAACCTGTGTCGTGTCGGTCGCTATCTGAGCAGTAGTCGGGCTGAAACCGATGAAAAACAGTGCTGCTAAAATCAGCCAACTGAACCAGCAAGCACGATGGTGGCTGAAGGCATAGCTCACCCCACGCGACTCCGCACCCACTCAACCAATAAGCGTGTCGGGACACCGTAGCCGCCCTCCCGTTGGTACGGAACTTTCCCATCCCCGTATGCTGTGCCGGCGATATCTAGATGGGCCCAGTTTGTATCTCTAACGAACTCGGCCAGAAAGCACGCTGCCGAGATCGTGGATCCTTCCCTGCCCCCGATGTTCTTTAGATCAGCCGTCGTGCTATCCAACTGCCTCCGGTATTCATCCCAAAGAGGGAGTCTCCAACAGCGCTCCCCCGATGCTTCACCAGCGCTAATGAGTTCGTTGACAAGGCTGTCATTTTTACCCAAAACACCTGCTGCATGGTGACCAAGGGCGACTACTACTCCACCGGTTAGTGTCGCACAGTCTACCATTGCCTCAGGCTCCAGCGCCGCTCCGTATGCGAGCGCATCGGCAAGTATAAGGCGACCTTCAGCGTCGGTATTGATGACCTCGATTGTCTTACCAGCCAGACTCTGAATCACATCCCCAGGTTTCACGGCAGAGCCAGAAGGCAGATTCTCTGAAGATGGAACGAGACCTACTACGTTGGCCTTCACCTCCAACTCAGCAATCGCCTGCATCGCACCGATAACCGCTGCACCTCCGGACATGTCGAACTTCATACTCTCCATACCTGCAGGGGGCTTGAGCGAGATTCCACCCGCGTCAAACGATAAGCCCTTACCTACCAAAACGAGTGGGGCATGCCCGTCCGCACCACCCTTATGCTCTAGAATAATTAGCCGTGCCTCCTCAACAGAGCCCCGAGACACGGCCAGAATGGCGTGCATACCCTCACGCTCGAGACGAGCCTCATCAAACACCGTAACGCCTAGCCCAAATTCATGAGCCATTCGCGTCGCTTCATCTGCCAGATGAGAGGGTGTTGCGATGTTGCCCGGGCGGGACTGCAGTGTGCGAGCAAAGTTCTCTCCGCGCGCAGTAGCAGCTCCTGCAGCAACACCGGCTGTCAGCGACCCTGTATCCCCCTCCCCCACCAGATCGACAGCTAGAATGTTGCTGGGCGAATCCTCCTCTTCAGGAGTCATAAGCTCGCTGAATCGCCAAGCAGCCAGTGCAGCTCCTTCGGTTGCTGACTGAGCCCGGTCCTCGTCAGGGATATTGCCCAGACCGTCGAGACTTAATGTCAGTTGTTTGAGACGTAGCCTCTCCGCCACACGAACGGCGCGACCCGCGAAGCGACGAATAACCTCTCTAGTGACTTGACTGGCTGGTCCTATGCCAAGTAAAAGCACCCGTGCAGGACCTCGATCGGATCCATAAATAAGGACCTCGTCCGTTAGACGACCCGTTATGTCCCCAGTCGCGAGTGCTCTTTGCAAAGCCCCATCAAGCGCCTCGTCGATACTGCTAAGTTCGTCCTCCAGAGTTCGTGTTCCTTTCGGAACCGCAATTGCAAGGAGCTCGGGGCTATCCTCTGAGCGACCTCCCTCTATATAACGCAATTGCATGATCTAGACCCCGTCAAGAATCGTATTGAAAGTGTCGCTCGGGCACATAGCTGCTTCAGCTATTTCTTCATCTGGCATGTAATACCCCCCTAAGTCTTGCGGAGGCCCTTGTGTCTCATTCAGCTCCGAAAGAATAAGAGCCTCCTTTTCCAACAAGGCATCAGCAACTGGAGTAAAGCGCTCCGCTAACTCAAGATCAGCATCTTGCTCGGCTAGCGCCTGCGCCCAATAGAGCGTCAAGTAGAAAGTGCTTCCTCGATTGTCTATTTCTCGCACCTTTCGAGATGGGGAACGCGAGTTATCGAGGTAAGCCGCGGTGGCTGCGTCAAGCGCGTCACCCAGAACCTGGGCTGAGTTATTATCAAATTTCTCACCCAGATGCTGAAGCGAGGCTGCCAGTGCCATGTACTCTCCTAGAGAGTCCCAGCGAAGATGTCCTTCCTTCTCAAACTGTTGGACATGCTTCGGTGCAGATCCTCCTGCCCCTGTTTCAAAAAGACCACCTCCATTTAATAGAGGGACAATCGAAAGCATCCTCGCACTCGTACCAATCTCCAAGATTGGGAAGAGGTCGGTGAGATAGTCACGGAGTACATTCCCCGTCACCGATATAGTGTCATCACCCCTCCGAATGCGCTCAAGTGAGAATTTCATCGCATCGACCGGTGCAAGAATATGGATCTCCAAACCGTCGGTTTCGTGTTCTTCCAAATAAACCTCAACCTTTCGAATAAGTTCGTTATCATGGGCTCGATCCCTGTCAAGCCAGAAAACTGCCGGTGCACCTGTGGCTCGCGCACGCTGCAACGCAAGCTTTACCCAATCCTGGACTGGCTCTTCCTTAGTCCGGCAAGCTCGCCAGATGTCTCCCTGACACACATCGTGCTCGAGCAGAGTATCACCTCCGGCTGTGACGATTCTCACGGTACCATCCTCAGGGATTTCAAAGGTCTTATCATGTGAACCGTATTCTTCTGCCTTCTGTGCCATGAGCCCAACGTTTGGCACGCTACCCATGGTAGACGGATCGAACTGCCCGTGCAGTTGGCAGTCACGCACAACCGCATCATATATCCCCGCATAGCTTGAATCCGGAATAACCGCTTTGCAGTCCTGGAGTTCTCCCGCAGCATTCCACAGTCGGCCAGAGTCCCGGATCATCGGCGGCATTGACGCATCGATGATAATGTCACTCGGGACATGCAGGTTAGTGATGCCACGGTCCGAATCGACCATCGCAATGTCAGGGCCTTCTTCGTACGCTGCTTGGATGTCTGCCTCGACTACGCTTCGCTGCTCCTGGGTAAGCCCCTCGATCTTGTTCAGTAAGTCGCCAAAGCCATTATTTGGATCGACACCTAGATCGTCTAGTAGCTTACCGTACTTCAAAAATACATCAGCAAAATACACCCTGACGCAGTGGCCGAAGATGATTGGGTCGGAAACCTTCATCATCGTGGCCTTCATGTGCAGGGAGAAGAGAACGTCTTTTACCTTCGCGTCCTGAACTTGCCCTTCGAGAAAGGCAAGTAAGGCAGACTTGCTCAGATAGCTCGCGTCAAGAACCTCACCCGACTCCAGCAAGATAGCTTCCTTAAGCACAGTAAATCTCGAGTCTTTTGTAACGTGCTCAATTCGGACTTCAGTGGGCTCAAGCAGGGTGATTGACTTCTCGTTACTGCGGAAGTCACCCGAAGACATGGTTGAAACATGAGTGCTCGAGTCGTTTGGCCAGGGGCTCATCCGGGGAGGGTTCGCTCGGGCAAAAGCTCTGACTGATTTAGGTGCGCGTCGATCTGAGTTCCCCTGGCGAAGCACAGGGTTAACCGCGCTCCCCTTTACTTGGTCATACCTTGCCTTGATGCCGATTTCCACGCTGTCACGTGGCTCCTCAGGATATTCTGGAAGCGGGATTCCCTTTGCCTGGAGTTCGGCAATACACGCCTTCAACTGCGGAATAGAGGCACTGATATTAGGAAGCTTGATAATGTTAGCGTCGGGCGTCTCAACCAGTCGCCCCAGCTCCGAAAGATCGTCTGAAAGCTCTTGCCCGTTATCAAGTAGGTCACTGAAGACGGCCAATACTCGGCCAGCCAAGGAAATATTACGGGTCTCAACCGGAACACCCGCCGCTCCTGCAAAGGCTCGAATTACTGGAAGAAATGCATGTGTAGCCAAAGCCGGAGCTTCGTCTGTCCAGGTATAGATGATCGGAGGTGAATAGCTCACAGTAATAGTTCTATTAGATGGTTTTAGAGGCAGAGAAGAAGTCTGCAGAGCGCGTCAGTATAGAGAAGAAACCTCTTTGGTCGAAGGTCTAGCATACTAATTTGAGACCCAGCCCTACCTAGGGCTCCCGTAATAAACCACTGGTCCCATTTATTGCTAACCCGATTGTCCTATTTCGAAAGCACTAGGACATCCTCCTAGCGATAGTCAGCGCATGTATAAGTCAAGTTTGGATTCTCGAGGCACCAGGTAGGACAAAAAACTGTTTGCTGGAAACTCAGGATCCTGGTGATTGGCTTTGAATCCGAGTGCCATCATCAATTTCCTCGGACGGGAAAACGATGACTTCCTCATTCTCACTTAGACCTTTGACTATCTCAACTTTGTTCTCGTTACGATGGCCGATTACAACTAACCGTCGTTTAGCTCGTCCTTCCTGGACGACAAAGACACCCCATTCCTCACCTTGGCGGAAGAGGGCACTGGCCGGGACGACCAATACATCAGAGCCCTCCCAAATGACGATCTCTCCAGACACGCGGTACCCCGTGCCAAGCATAGGAGGGATCTCATACAGGTCGGCTAAAATATCAACTCTCTGTTCCTCGACCCCGAGCGCAGAAACCTTGGTGTAACCCACCAGTGTGACTACACGTACCTGACCCCGAATTAAGCCCTCCCCACCCCAACCAATTATGATGATTTCGTTGCCTGGCTGGACCTGAACTGCATCCTCAGAAAGTACATCTAGGACAACCTCTAATCCGTCCGTGTCCGCTAACTCAAGTAGTCGAGAGCCTGCCAAAACCACCCTTTCACTCGGGTCCGAAAGATTCAGAACACGCCCGGCTAGAGGGGCAACCAGGTCAATCGGAATCACATTGTCGTCTGCTGTTTCAGCTCCTAGGAGTCGAGCATGTGCTCCCTCCAGAGCAGCTTCAGCAGATGCAATGCCCGCCGTGGCCGACTGATATCTCTGCTCGGCCACAACTGACGCTAGTTCTGCCTGCTCCATCCTTTCCCGCGTGATGGCCCCTAGCTCAAGTAAAGGACGCCGGCGTTCTACTTCCCTCTTGGCCTGTAGAGCTTGAAGCTCCGCTTCGGTCAGTCTAGCCCCCGCCTCCTGATAGCGTGCCTCAGCTGCACTCACTTCGGCGTGCGCGGTGGCGATAATCCGTGGGTCCTCGGGGGCCGGGTAAAGGCGGCCTATCAGCTGACCTTCGTCAACGAGCTCGCCTTCCTTTACGTCTAACCGCGTGAGCCTGCCGGAAATTGGAGCTGCTATCGTAAAGCGGTCACGCGCTCGAGTTACACCCTCCGTGGATATCGACATGCTCAGGGTGTCTGATTCAGCTACGGCAGTGGTAACGATTACGCTTCCGCGCTGGCTGACCACTAGAGTAATCAGAGAAAGTACAACCACCCCGATGATAATTGCCGTCCGCCTACTTGGGTAAGTCATTCTCTGGTCTTGAGTACAGCGATGAGGTCCATCTGATTTAGCCTGCGATGGACTAAAAGTCCGCTACCCCAGGCCGCTGCTATAGTGATGATCGCCGTCCAGAGGTACGTCTGTGTACTCACAATAAGCGGAATCCTGTAGGTCTCCGAAGCCATTCCGGTGACTAGAAGATAAGCTAACCCATAGCCAATCACCCATCCGAAGGGGATCGCAATCACAGTAACGATCGCCTGCTCACCAAAAAGAAGCGTGGCTATTTCGCTCTTACTGAAGCCTAGAACCCTTAGACTCGCAAGTTCGCGTCCCCTCTCGGAAAGGGCGATACGCGTTCCATTGTAGATCACGGCTACGGAAATCAGCATGGCAAAGCCTATAAGAAAAAACACCGCAATGAACAAAGTGTCTTCAAGCTGACTCTCAAAGGACTCAAACATAGTCATAGGTGAAACCACGCTAGCGACCGCAGGTGCCCTCTTCAACTCAGCATTAACGTCACCGACCCGGGCAGGATCGGTTAGTAGGAACGCACCTGACAGACGTGGACCTTCAAGGGTCAATTTCCGCAGCGCCTCAACGTTCATATATACCGAAGTCCCTATCAGATCCTTCACTACGTCCCGAACAGGGATATTCTTGGTCCGTCTCAGGCCGGTCAGCGCTTGGACCGTTAGGGTGTCCCCATGGGTCACACCGAGCCGCTCCGCTAGTATTTCACTGAGGACGAGACCCTCTAGGGGGACTGGATGAATCCGTCGATTTTCGCTCACGATGAGCCGCAATTGACCGTCGGCCTCAAGGCCTGTAATCGTTACCTCGCGCTTACGGTGACCAGATCTTATCCGAGCCATGACGTTTTGATAGGGCTCCACTCTAGTAACCCCCGGAATACGTTCTAGATCATGACGCGCTTCCGGGCCAAGGTCCCGGTTAAATGACACAGCAAGGTCCTCCCTTTGCCCGACCCTAAACTGCAGATCCATCATCAATTCTACGCCGTCGAGCATGAACATCCCGATCACTAGGATGGCAACGGAGAACGCAACACCAACTGATGACATGAGCGCCCGCAAGGGACGCCGTTCCAAGTTTCTGAGAATCAGTCGACCACCCGTCGAAAGCATCTGACCAAGACCGGCTCTCTCAATCCAACCCGGTTTGAACCGGGCAGGAGGCGCAGGTCTCATCGCCTCAGCAGGAGGCAGTGAAACGGCCTTTCGAACAGCGCCAACCCCCCCCATCAAGGCAGCGAGAAGACTGACGCCGCTGCCGATGAGCACCAGAGTCCAAGAAAGGCGGTACTCTAGGCTGGGAAACTTGAAGTATTCCTCGTATAGGCCAACCATCCAGCCACCTGTCCAAACACCTCCAGCGGCGCCCAGAATAGTCCCGACGCCCACTGCGACGAGAGAGTAGCCCAAAAAGTGGAAACCGATCTCGCCATCTGTGTACCCAACCGCCTTCAATGCCCCGATCTCAGTCCGCTGAGTGGCTATGAGCCGACTAAGCACAAGGTTCAGTAGGAAGGCTGCCACTCCGACAAATACGGCCGGGAAGGCTGTACCTGTAGTACGGTTGGAGGTCAGCTCATCATTGAGAACCTTATAGGAAAACTGGTCAGGTCTGCCGTAAGCTCCAAGACCGCCATACGGCTCTAGGATCCGGTCCAAATCACGAATGACTGCGGCGTCATCAGCCCCATCTGCAAGACGAAGCGCCACCTCATTAAAAGCATCTTCTGCATCTAAATTTGGCCCCAGAACTTCACGGCTCATCCAAAATACGCCGTAACGCTCGTCGTCCGGATAGAGCACTCCGGGAGGTGCCGAATAGGAATGATCGGGAGCAATTGCGGAGCCCACGATCAACATTTCCCGTCGCACCCCATTCAACACGACATCGAGTGTATCCCCCAACTCCACACTGTTTGCTAGGAAGAAATTTTCACTGGCAACAACTTCATCAGCGCGACCAGGACGTACACCGCGACCTTCGCGGATGTGGACGTCATTTACGTCGGCCTGCCGCCCTTCCGGGATCGAGAGAAAGAGCCCTTGCCCTGGAACATCCAACCAGGGGAGATCGAGGGTCGCGTACGAGGACACACGTGTCTCGACAGCCTCCACGCCCGGAATCTCTCCAATGATTCCGCGCAAGGACTCTGGTGCCTGCTCGAGCGCGGACCACACATGTGCCATTCGGTAGTCACGGTAGTACTCTGCGCGAGCACGAACGAGCGCCTCATAAGTCCCACGCAATGTGACCAAAGTCATCACAGCCGCGGCAACCACCAGACAGATGGATAAGAGCTGACCCCGAAGCTGCCAGAGCTCCCTGAGCATCTTCCGGTTTAGTGCACGGACCACCATGGCCCTACCACTCTACTTCGTCGAGACTTACACGGCGTTCGTTGATTTCAAGCTCGGTAACCTCACCACTACTCATACGAATCACTCGGTCTCCAAGGCCCCCGATCGCAACGTTGTGAGTAATGATCGCTGTCGTTGTCTCGGTTTCCCGGTTCACCTTTTCGAGAACTGACAGCACCAACTTACCCGTTTGTGCATCGAGGGCGCCCGTAGGTTCATCACAGAGCAAGATTTCTGGCTGCTTTGCGACCGCACGGGCTATAGCCACTCGCTGTTGCTCACCACCTGAAAGCTGCGCAGGAAAATGGTCAAGTCGGTCCCCTAACCCAACCATCTCCAAAGCCTCCTCCGGGAGCATAGGCCTAACAGCGATCTCGCTTACCAGAGAGACATTTTCTCGGGCAGTAAGGCTAGGGATGAGATTGTATAGCTGGAAGACGAAACCAACTGATTGTCGCCGATACTCCGTTAACTCTTCATCATCGGCATAGCTCAAGTCATGATCTTTGTATTTCAGCGTGCCCGACGTAGGCCGGTCGAGGCCTCCCAAGATATTCAAGAGAGTTGACTTGCCGCTCCCAGAAGCGCCCAGCAACACAGCTAACTCCCCACAGTAAAGCTTGAGGTCCACTGACCGTAGTGCCCTTACCCGCACCTCTCCCATATCGTAGACCTTCGAAAGGTCATGGGCTTCTAAGATAATCTGGCTCTTCATTCGACCGTGCGCTCTGCAGTCTTACTCATCTCTATATCGACCCCTGGGATTATCAGGCAAGTCGTCTAAAAACAAATCGATCAACCCCTCCATCACCGATGGATCAGTGCTTGCAACCTAAATCTCCTTGGCTTATTTTCGGTTTTTATTCGGTATTGGGTCCCCGGGTTCTGACATGGTAGTTGGGTGGATGTGGCAGTGTGCGGTCAGGAACCGGGGACCATTGTCTCCAGGTACGGATAGTCCCAAGCAACTATGGAAAAAGCTGCCTCTAATGTGAAGAATACCTCCGCCCGCCAGAGTCAAAGATCGACTCCATTAGCACAAGCTCGCTTTACTGACAATCCCAAAACCAAATGGACCTCAGATCCAAAATCACATACTGCCTTTCTTGATACAGCTCCAAATATAAAAGCCGGAAGCCAACAAGTACTCTGTCTTTGGCTACCTACCTTTGAGCTTCGGCTCGAGTTGGTCCGTTCTCCCCAGCTCGACAATACCTCAGTTGCACTGCTCTCACCAAGTGCAAGCACTCAGCAAACAATCTGGCAGGTATCAGAGCGCGCTCACGAAGCAGGGGTCCGCTCCGGACAGCTGGTATCACAGGCCATTTCGCTTTGCACCTCCCTCACACTTCTCGAACCTGACCCTGCCCACTACGACGCAGCCTCGAATACTATGCTTGAGGTACTCGCTGAACTGACGCCAGCCCTTGAGCCTGCGGGTAGGGGACGTGTCTTTTTGGGAATGGATGGCCTCGACCGCCTTTTCGGTTCACCTCCTCAGCAGGTGGACCGAGCACTCCAGTTACTCTTTAAGATCTTCCCCTCTCCTCTAGTCGCAGCAACCCGAGCAGGAATGGCACCGGGAAAGTTCGGCTCCTGGGTTGCAGCAGCAGCGTCACGAACAGGTGAGCCAATCATCGTCTCCAAGGAAAAGCTAGCCCTGTTTCTCAGTCGCTGCCCAGTAAGCGTTCTACCGACAGACCCACTCATCGTTCAGCGCCTGGAACGTCTTAGCATCCAAACACTAGGTGACCTTCGTCGCTTCCCTGAGACTTCGCTTGTTGCACAATTCGGCGAGGAAGGCCGGAGCTTACTCGCTTGGTCCAGAGGTTTTCGTATCGACCCTGTACGCCCATGGCAACGTCAGCAGCCTATACGTACATCTTTGGACTTTTGCAATCCGGTAGGACTCATAGAGACACTCTATGGAGCCTTGGACCAGTTAATCGAGTGTGCACTCTCCCATGCAGCACGACGCAGAAGGAGCATCACTGGCGTACGTATGGGTGCGCGCTTGGAAGGAGGAGGATCCTGGTTCGTGGAAGCTGTGCTCCGTGAGCCTACGTCCAACCACAAGAAGATCTCTGCGCCTCTACGTGCAAAGATGGCAATCGCACCTCCTCCAAAAGCTGTAGAGACGCTTCTGTTCGAACTCACTCATTTCGGCGCACCCAGCACCCAAACGAACCTCTTCGACCGTAAAGAGGAGAGTGATCGTGCAATAGGTGGCCACAAATTCAACCAGGGTGAAGTTCCGCCTTCCGTACGTGACGCTGTAAGGGAACTCAAGCTTCGCCTAGGACACTCACCACTCTATAGGGTGGTTGAAGTCGACCCTTGGTCACGGATCCCTGAGCGCCGCCACGCACTCATGAGTTTCGATCCATGAGTAGCAGCGACAGGCACCACCTGAGGCCCCTTGATCAACCTTGTACTGTGACCGTACACACCGACAAGCATGGGGAACCCGTCCACGTGCGACTGCCGGGGAAACCTGCCCGGCAAGTGGAAGCTGTGCGTGAGCGCTGGCGCATTGATGACGAGTGGTGGAGAAAGCCAATATCCAGGGAATATATAGCTGTAGTCCTCGATGACGGACGTGCACTCACGCTCTACCATGACCTAGTAGATGGATCGTGGTATACGCAGAAGGGCTGACAATACACCTAACCTGTTGTAGTACAACGTCTTACGTTTTATAAATGTTGGGCATTATCCGCTGCGTTACCCGCTCGGTCTAGAAAAATGAAGCATTAGCGGTGATTTCTTGGGCCTAGACCGACTGTTGCGGGCCTGAGTGGCCGGCACAGAACTTGGATGTTCGGAGCCATGACATTCCACCGACCTATGCCGTCTGCCATATTTCGCCACCTCATGCGCCCTATACCGTGACGGACCCCCCTACCCCTCTGATCACCCGGATCGAGCCCCTTCGGCCCCGTGGTCTGTGTGTCCGCATACACCTCGACGGTGACGAGCCCCTCGAGGTCACACTCGAGGCCCTCGAACTGAGTCGACTCGGGGTTGGGGACACACTCACACCACCGACCCGCCACAACCTGCTCAATGCTGACGCAGATGTGCGCGTACGCCAGGCCGCCCTCAACCTCCTTTCGTACCGAGCGCGGACACGGCAAGAGCTCAGGCTAAGGCTCCGCCAGAAAGGCTTTAGCCCCACTCGTATTGATCCCTGCTTGGAACGTCTTGCTGCGCGAGGCCTGCTCGATGACGCAACTGTCGCTACTGCCTTTGTCAGGGACCGGCTCCGGCTCCGTCCGCGAGGCAGGGCTCAGCTCATGTCTGAACTAAGAGCCAAAGGAGTTGGTGCAGACCTGGCACAAGAAATAATTGAGCAGGTCTTTGAGGAAGAAGAAGTAAGCGATACTGACCTAGCTAGAGCAGCAGTTGAGGCCTGGCTATCACGGCAGCCTGCGGATGTCAAAGCGGTTTTGCTCTCTGACATTTCCGAACCTAAACGCGAAAAGGCGCGCAGACGTCTGTACGGATACCTCGTTAGGCGAGGCTTCCGAGGAGATTCCCTCTCAGAAGCTATGGACTCCCTAATAGACCTGGCCTGAATTTCTCCTGACGGACCCCGACGGACCCCAGAGTACTGATAAGCAACCCCACTTATACAAGGGGGCTCCGACGCGCGTGTGCCTACTCTTGGTCAAGACTATGCTCTACTACAAATCGGGTGAGCCCAGCAACTGTCCGAATCCGGAGCTTAGCCATAACCCGCTCACGGTGCGTCTCCACTGTGCGAGGAGAGATGCCGAGCTCTTCTGCAATGCTCCGGTTCGTATGCCCCTGAGCAACCATTACAAGCACTTCAATTTCACGGGCAGTGAGCGAATCAAGCCGGCTACGTCTCTGCTCCTCCTCCAACTCCTTCCTGAGACCTACACTGAGTTGGTGCGTTACCCTGGCACTGAAGTACTCACGACCCTCAAATACCGCCATAACAGCAGCCCGTAATTCTTCCGGCGCCATGTCCTTCAGGACGTACCCATCCGCCCCGGCTCGCACAGCCTGCAGCACATACTCTGGATCATCGTGCATAGACAGCATCAGCACTCGGACTCCACTCCCCGTATCCCGCAGATCTTTAGCCACCTCTAGGCCAGTCTTCCCCGGCATCGTGACGTCGAGAACTACGACATCAGGACTATGCTCTTTAGTGAGAGCCAATACCTCGTCGCCGTCTGCTGCCTCAGCCACAACCTTGAGTTGCTCTACTTCCTCAAGAACACCTCGGATACCCTGTCGGACTACCGCGTGGTCGTCGGCAATAATCACTCGGAACCCTTCGTCACTCACCTTTTAACTCTTTTCCAAAGGAATACAGACCCTTACCTGGGCTCCACCTGAATTCATATTCTCAAATACCAAATCACCCCCAAGGGCACTTATACGTTCCCGGATGCCCGCTAACCCACCTCTTGAGCGGAGTCGGCTATGCGTGTCCTCAGGAAAGCCTGATCCATCGTCTGTTACCGTTAGCGATGCTGAGTTGCCCTTATTATGGAGATGCACCTCTACCTTACCACAAGATCCGTGTCGAGCAGCGTTAGCCAGTGCTTCCTGCATTGATCTATATAGGGCTACCTCAGCATCCACCGACAGAGTTGGTATTTCGTCGGGGGCCTCAAATGTCACCTCAAACGTGTCCCCTTGCTCGAAGTCCCGGGCAAGTGCTCTCAGAGCAGGCAGAAGCCCGAGATCATCTAAGGCCATAGGCCGCAGATTCCGTGTCACACTCCGGATACTCTTTATCCCTTCGCCTACCAGTGTCTTGGCCCGTTCGAGTGCAGGTCCCATGGAATCACCTCCGCGCTCAGCCACTAGTCCAAGCTGCAAGTTGAGGGCAGCAAGAACCTGGGCAGTTTCGTCATGAAGTTCACGCCAAAGCCGGTTCCTTTCCTCCTCATGCTGGTGAATCATCCGTTCTTGAAGCCGCTCAAGCTCGACCGTCCTCGCCTCAAGGCTGCCTTGAAGTTCTTCGTTCGACAGTGCAGCCCCAACCTGTTGTCCAAATGCCAGCAGAAACTGATTGTCTAGCGCTGTGAACGGGTCTCTTGCCTCTCCGACGACTACCAGAGCACCCACAACTTCCTCGTCGCCCAAAACCGGAAGCCCTGCAGTATAGGGATGATAGCTCCTTGAGTCTGAGCCACCCCCAGGATCATCACGCACCACAAGTGGGGTACCCGATTGGCAGACCGACTTAGCACTGCGGTTAGCAGCATCAGGAGGATCTTCAAACGGCCAAAGCGCAGCTATCCCAGCTCCTTGGACAAAGCGCCCCCCCTCCGGTGTTGTAAGCCAAAGCGCAGAACCGTGTACGCCGCGAAGAGCCAAGGCACGACGGAGCATGGCCTCAGTCATGGACTCATCACGTCCCGGACTCATCTGAAGCTCTCCGGATAAAGCTGTCAGCGTTCGGAGGCCCTGGTCTAGGTCTTCGAGGACAAGGAAAAGAATCCCTAGACCCATACCCACTTCGAATAAGATATCCAGGTAGTATCCCCAAGGATTCCAGGCTCCTTGGGCTCGTAGAAATGGATAATCCAGATGGTGTAGCGCCCAGAGGGCTAAGACAACGAACAGCAAGCGAGCAGCAGGTGAGTGGACAAGGCGGTCGTACCGGAAGAAGGCCCAACCCGTCCAGGCGGTGGTAATACTAAGGAAGACCACCATAGGGCCAGCTGCCCAAATAAAGTTGTCCATTACGTAGATGGCCAAATAGGACCACACCACTGGAAGGACCACAGCCATTAGGTACCACCCTTTCCAGCTGATCCTCTGTGAGAAGACCAGGGCAGCCCAAAGCAGAGCGACGGCGGTCCAGCCCGTCGTGACTTGGTGCCAAAAAAGCCAGATCGGAGCTTCTGTATGCAAGAAGGTCATAATAGCTCCGAGTCGGAGCGCGTAGATCCCCCATGCAATTGCCCAAAGGCCGAAGTACGCTTTGTGGTAACGACGGTGCAGGACTGCGCATAAGACAACAAGCCCTAGGGTAACCGCCAATTGTAGATACGCGGCTGCCAACTCCGTCTGAGAATCGGCCGGCACAGTAAGGTCCATTCCTGAAGATCTCCCTGCTCTTAGGGTCCTGCAATGCATCTGTGTTAAGCCGACTAGATAATGGTCATTAAGCCAGCACTCATTACCCGCACGGCAACTTGCCGTGAAAAGCTAAGTTGGTAATACCGCTCCGGTTTAGATCAATTTTTCAGCCCATTGAACCCCGTTCAATATCAGCCCACCAGTTCGAGGGCTGCCACCGCCAACGTTTGTGCAGCTGTGACAAGATCATCAATCGCACACGATTCATCAGCCTGATGGGCTTCCTCTAGAGGGCCTGGACCATACGCCACGCAGTGCTCCAAGCCTGCAATCCTGGCAACGTGCTTTTGGTCATAAGTGCCGGGACTTACTACCAACTCTGGCGACCTTCCCCGCACTCTCTGGATCGCATTTGCCAAAGCACGAACTACAGGAGAGTCATCAGGTGCAGACACGGGCTCAACGATCAAGCGATCTTTGATCGTATACCTACGCCCAGGATCCTCAGCCTCTAGAGCGCTCACAAGTTCGGCAACCTCTGCACGCACATCGCCCAGGGTCTCTTCCGCCAAGAAACGTCGATCAAAGGTGGCTACAGCGAGATCCGCGACGCAGGGGGTCTGGACAAGACCCTCGGGCTGTCCTCCAGATATGGCATTCACATTTATGGAAGCAGTTGCTGACTCCGGCGGCACCACAGGCACCTTGCTCTCCCGAAGACTCAGGCGTGGCTTGAGTTGTGTCCTGACCGAGTCCACCAAGGCAGCCATATCATCAATCGCACTACGTCCTAAGTGAGGCATGCTCCCGTGAGCCACCCTGCCCTGTGCCACAATATCAAACCAGTAAACGCCCTTGTGACCCACACAGATGCGGTCCGGACCAAAAGGCTCGGGAATGATCACATAGTCAGTACGAGCAGAAGAGATGTGGCCAGTGCTGCATAAGGATGCTACGCCAGCCATCCCTCCGCTTTCCTCGTCTACGGTTGCGCTGAGCTCGATGCTCCCCCTCAACTTGATACCCGTCCTGCGGAGACACTCTACAGCAAATGCTGCAGCTCCTAGCCCGGATTTCATGTCCGACGCGCCCCGACCATAAATTCTGCCGTTCCGAACAATTCCCTCGAATGGGTCAAGAGTCCATCCTTCTCCCGGAGGCACAACATCAAAGTGGCCATTCAGGTGGAGTAACGGCCGAGCTTCTTCTCCGGCACTGCGACCTATAACGTTGACACGTGGATAGGCCACAGTGTTCTCAGGACGACCCACCGGCTCTACATACTCCACCTCCATCCCCCAATCAGAGAGGCGGTCACCTATTACCTGCGCACACTCTTGATAAGCCTCACCTGGAGGATTGACTGTCGGTATCCGGACCAACTCGGTGACGAAATCCACCAATTCTTCTCTTGCCTGCTCCACTTCAACCAGCAAGCGGTCGACTGTGTCTTCTCTCAGCATAGTAAGCAAAAGTTAAGGACCAGATGTTGTGAAGAAAGAGACCACTCCTTGCCCGTTCCATTTTTCACGTGGACATTGCGGACTCTATCAAGTTTCTAGGCTGGGCGGAAAACTGCCGCCGGCCAGTGGCACCGACCATTAGCAGGAGCATCACAGTGAAGAAGGTATTCGCGACTCTGGCAGCCCTTACGCTGCTAACGGCCCTCCCAGCCGCCGCACAGTCCAACAACTTTAGTTTTTTTCTCACAAGCCAAGGGCCCGGTGATGGAGCTAACCTCGGTGGCCTAGCAGGAGCTGACAATCATTGTCAGACCCTAGCTTATGCACGGGGCTTCGGTGACACAGTATGGCGCGCGTACCTGAGTGCTCAGGCCCGTGGTGGACAGGGCGCAGTGAACGCACGGGATCGCATCGGTAGCGGGCCCTGGTACAACTTCTCGGGTGACATGATCGCTCAGGATGCCACTGACCTGCACTCGGACAACGCTAACATCACCAAGGAAAGCGTTCTCACAGAAGAAGGGCGCATGGTTAACGGTCGAGGCGATGATCCCAACCAGCATGATATCCTCACGGGATCAAATCTCGATGGCACAGTCTACACTGGTGAAGGTTCAGATACGTGTTCGAACTGGACAAGCGGCGGTGAGGGCAGCACTCGGGTAGGCCATTTTGACCGCACTGGAGGCGGACAGAACCCGACCTCCTGGAATTCAGCCCACGACTCACGTGGCTGCAGTCAGGAAGATCTCATCGGCACCGGGGGTAACGGCTACTTCTACTGCTTTGCCGCTCGCGAAGAGTAATCTGGCTCGGACATTTCTGGAATCGAGCTAATTCAGAATTCCAGATTGTATGAGGACACGATCCCTTCTAATTGGGGCCCTCCTAGTGGGGGCCCCAATTACACAACAGCCCTGCCTGGCTCAGCAGCAACCTGGGTCAAACTTGAGAGGCATTACCGCAGTTGAAGGTCTCGAGCTTGGCCATCACACACTTGGCGGGCGACCCACTGGATGCACCGTAGTTCTAGCGCGGCAAGGTGCGGTAGCAGGTGTCGACATTCGCGGAGGTGCGCCAGGCACCCGTGAGATTGCTTTACTGGACCCAACTCGTACCAGAGTCATAGAAGTACACGCTATCGTCCTGTCCGGAGGTTCAGCCTATGGACTAGACGCTGCCTCCGGTGTTGTAAACTACCTTGAGGAGCAAGGCGTTGGGTTCGCAGTGGGCTCAGGTGTCGTGCCAATTGTGCCGGCTGCGGTTCTCTATGACTTGGGTGTTGGCGGAAACCCTAGCATCCGTCCTGGAGCTGAGTGCGGCCACCTTGCGGCGTCAATCGCCTCAGCCGAACCACCACGAGAAGGATCAATCGGAGCAGGTGCAGGAGCTACGGTAGGAAAGCTTGGTGGGTCAAACCGATCCATGAAAGGTGGCTTTGGAACCTCGTCAATCACTCTCGATAATGGATTAACGGTTGCAGCTGCCGTAGCAGTCAATGCAGTCGGTGATATCGTAGACCCAGCCAACGGACAGGTCGTCGCAGGCGTCAGAACCCAGGATGGTCAGGGCCTCGCTGACGCCCGTTCAATTCTAAGGAACCAGAGGGCTGAACGTGGGCCTCAGGATGAGCCCGGCACCAACACTACCATTGGTATAGTAGCAACCAACGCAATGCTCACAGCTGCAGAAGCTACCAAATTTGCGGAAATGGCCCATGATGGACTGGCTCGTACAATATATCCCGCTCACACCGTCGGGGATGGAGATACCATCTTTTCCCTTGCAACAAGTACATGGGAAGGCACAACAAATCTCACATTAATCGGCGCACTGGGTGCTGAGGTGATGAGCGAGGCAGTCCTGCGAGCTGTGAGACTCGCGGAGGGTCTTCCGGGTGTTCCGTCAGTCTCGGATCTCAATAACCAATAACTAAGGACTAACAATCCACAGTTGCGTCCCTTTCCCACACCCGCAGCTCATCGCACCTTGGGCACGCACCTCATCGACCCCTTCGCACCAGCAGCTTGAGCCCAGACGCTAGCTCCCATGTAGTACTCCAGCTCGGCCTTCTCCTCGGGTATTCTGGAGCACTAGTAGCTTTCGGCTTCTTTATATCCAGACGCGCGGACGGTAGCAGGAGCTTTTTTGTTGCTGACCGCAGTCTTGGTCCTGGGTTGGTATTCTCTACTTTTCTGGCGGCGAACATCGGAGCCGGGTCCATAATCGGCGCCTCCGGCTTAGGCTATACTGATGGCATCTCAGCCTGGTGGTGGGTGGGGTCGGCTGGAATCGGTTCCCTTGTGCTCGCATTCTGGATAGGCCCTAGAATCTGGCGTATTGCTGCCCGCAATGGTCTTTATACGGCAGGGGACTACTTAGAACACCGTTACGGGAGTTCGGTAAGGGCAGTTATCGCCATACTCCTATGGTTCCTCACGCTGATAATCTTGGCAGCGCAGCTGATCGCGATGTCAGAAATTCTAGAGTGGGTCCTTGGTGCACCCCGTTGGCTTGGAGCACTTATAGGAGGGGGCGTTATGACCGCCTATTTCGCCTCCGGCGGCCTACTAACGTCTGCATGGGTGAACCTAGTACAGCTGTGTGTCTTGCTCGGAGGGTTTGCGATAGGACTACCGCTCGCCCTATCTCTCGCAGGGGGGTGGGAGGCTGTAGCCGCCGCCGCGCCGGTTGAACCTGAACAGTCAAACTTCTTCCTCGGGGCAAACTCTGGGATTGTCCTGGTCGCGTTGATCGTTCCAGCTTTCATCATCTCTCCGGGCCTCCTTCAAAAGGCTTATGGAGCCCGAGACGAGCGCGCCCTGAGAATTGGGATTGGTCTTCAAGGCCTGCTCTTACTTCTGTTCGCCTTTGTTCCTGTCCTAATGGGGATGATTGCACGAGTCTACGAACCATCGCTTTCAAACCCTGAGTTTGCAGTACCGATTGTTCTGACAGAGGGGCTGCCAGTTGCACTGGGAGCACTCGGCCTAGCCGCAATATTTTCTGCAGAACTCAGCTCTGCAGATGCTATCCTATTTATGCTCTCGACATCTCTCTCAAAAGACTTGTATAAGAGATACGCCTTCCCTCGTGCTACCAACGCACAAGTTTTACGGGTGGCCCGAGGCGCAGCTGTAGCAGGAGGTTGTCTCGCTGTGTTGCTAGCAATCGTTATCCCGACAGTTATCGACTCGCTGCGGGTATTCTACGCGGTGCTTAGCGTCAGCCTTTTCGTCCCCATAGTGGCGGGGCTGTACTCACGCAAACCAGGGGTTCCAGAAGCGCTTTCTGCAATCGGGGTAGGTATTACAGTGCTCTTTTCTGTCAGATTGGCTGATCTGAGTAGTATCTCTCGGCTATTTGACCCGACGTTACTAGCAATTGTGGCTTCCGTAGCGGCATTTGCAATCGTATTTCTACTTCGTCAACGCCGTCTGCGCCCCCGGAGGGACCTATAATGGGCCCAATGTTTAGCTTGGAAGGAAAGAACGCCGCAGTAGTGGGCGGCGGATCGGGGATCGGTGAAGCCGTGGCTATAGCAATGGCCGAGCAAGGAGCCTATGTCGCGTGCCTCGACATTAACCTTGATGAGGCCGTAGCGACCGCCGAAGTCATCCGCAACCTCGGTGGATCCTCTGATGCGGGTCATCTCGATATTCTCCATGCCGGTGCGGTAAATAACTCGCTCTCAAATATTTATGCTGAACAGGGGTCTCTTGACATTGTAGTCTGCACTCCCGGTGTAAACGTCAGGAAGCAGCTGATCGATTACACAGACGAGGAGATCGACCTCGTACTTGGCGTAAACCTCAAGGGCAACGCTCATGTGATCCAGGGAGCAGGACGAATCATGGTCGAACAAGGATCAGGCTCAATCATCCTATTTTCATCGATCCGATCTGTTGTGGTTGAGCCAGGCCAAAGTCTATACGCTGCTACAAAAGCGGGCATCGTTCAGTTGGTTAGGACGGCCGCTGCAGAGCTTGGCCCTTCTGGAGTGCGTGTGAATGCGGTCGCCCCCGGCGTTATCGATACACCTTTGACTGCCCCGATTAAGGGATCACCAGACTGGTACGGCGCGTATGCGGAACGTAACGTCCTGAAGCGCTGGGGCTCAGCACATGAGATGGCTGGCCCAACCGTCTTTCTAGCCTCAGACGCCGCTAGCTACGTTACGGGTTCTGTGCTCTTCGCCGACGGCGGCTGGACCGCTATCGACGGACGTTTCACCCCTCCAGGAATGTAGGCATTGAGTTTTAAGACCCTGACCAGCCCCATGAGGTGCAGGGTCTAGGTGATTGCGCTTAGATTGATCCTGTAGCTTCTCGTATTCGTCTTCAACCCCGTGTTAGCTATGCCCATAGCCACGCCTGGGCAGTTCAAGCAGATGCTCGATTCTGCCCAAGAATCTAGTTATGCGTTTCCCGCCATTAATGTCACTTCTATCATGACCTTGAACGCGGCCATGAAGGGGTTTGCAGAGTCGAAATCAGACGGGATAATCCAGTTTTCGACAGGGGCGGGCCAATTCGCATCAGGACTTGCTAATAAAGACGCCGCATATGGCTGCATTGTCCTCGCAGAAGCTGCCCACAAGCTTGCCGAGCAATACGATGTGCTAATCGCACTCAATACAGACCACTGCCAGCCTGATAAAGCTGAAGAGTTTCTCAAGCCTCTGATCCAAGCCACAGTCGACCGCAGGGCTAAAGGCGAAAATAATCTTTTCCAGAACCATATGCTCGATGCATCGATCCTCTCACTAGAGGACAACCTGGCAATTTCGACGGAATACCTTCGTCTTTGCTCAACAAATGAGATTGTGCTGGAAGTTGAAGCGGGGGTTGTCGGTGGAGAAGAGGACGGAGCGGCAGGAAGTGAGGATATGCCTGAGGAAAGCCTGTATACAACGCCTGAGGATATGCTAGCTGTGTATGAAGCACTTCATGATTTGGGACCCTTCACCTTTGCTGCCACCTTCGGAAATGTTCACGGCCATTACAAACCTGGTGCTGTAAAACTCAGGCCTGAGATTCTGAAGCATGGTCAGGCCGCAGTCATGGAGAAGTATGGGTCAAATGCCGAGATGAATCTGGTCTTCCACGGTGGAAGTGGAAGCTTGCTGGAGGAAATTCGCGAGACACTGGACTATGGTGTCATAAAGATGAACGTGGATACCGATACGCAGTACGCGTTCACGCGTCCGATCGTCGACCACATGATGACCAACTATGAGAGCGTACTGAAGATCGACGGGGAAATCGGCAATAAAAAACTGTATGACCCAAGGTCCTACCTTAAGGCTGCTGAAGAATCAATGTCAGCGCGTGTGTGTGTAGCCTGCAGCGACTTACTGAGTGCGGGAAATACGCTCTTCAGACAGATCTAGTCGAGCGATATGTGCAGGCCTCCTAGAAGCCCAAATAGCTATGCCCTATCTCTATATAATGCAGTTATATAAAGATCATACCTAAGGTCTTACATTAATAAGACACTAGTGGTGTCTCAGTTATCTAACTGACACTCGGTTGTAATATCGATTGATGTGTATATGCTCCGATAGACTGGACACCTTTCAGCGTGAATTTCGTGCGCACGCTCAACGACTTTCCGGTCCTCTTCGCCAGCCTTCAAGCGGTAGACGACGTGGATCTTTCGGATCATGAGCACGCCTTCATCCTTCTCCACTTCTCCATGCACATCAGCTGTTAGCGCCCCACCACTTGCATTGATCCCGCGCGCCTCCAGCGCGCCTCCGAAGGTCCCGATCAGTCAGCCGCCAGTAGCAGCGATGACATAGTCGAGCGTAGTCGTAATATCGCGCTCAGGCTCGACGCCGTAATGCTCCTTAATTGCCCCGTGGACTCCGAACTCCACAGGCCCTTCATGAGCGGGCAACCAGGCATGACGGAAGGTTCCTTTAATACGGTCAATCCGGATGTCTGCTGAATAAACGACTTCGGACATGTATTCCCCAACAATTAAAGTTCAGGCATTCTGAGCTAAACTTCAGGCTCAAGCAACGCCCTCTGCTCACACAGCAACCTGACGTAAGGCCCCCACTCCTGAGAATAGCTTTTGCAATTTTCATGTCTTCGGTTTATCTTCGGCTTTCGCGCTCGAAGGGAGAAGCGAGATGAAGAGCGCCAGGTATGGAGGTACTGTGACGATTCCCTACGTGGAGCTTCATTGTCACTCGGGATTCTCATTTTTAGATGGTGCCTCGCACCCCGAAGAATTAGTACTCAGAGCAGTCCAACTCGGATACCCTGCCCTCGCGTTAACCGACCACAATGGGCTTTATGGCTCAATGGAGTTCGCACGCACGGCACATGAGTTTGGCATCCAGCCGATTACCGGAGCAGAGGTAACACTCAGAGAATGCTTTCCAGGTATTGAAGAACCTAAAAATGGCTACCACATCACCCTTTTAGCTGAAAACCCAGTCGGGTACGCCAACCTCTGTCGCCTACTCACGGAAGCACACATGGGCTCAGCGCGTACTGACCCTCGGCTTCAGCTCGAATCGCTTCTAGAACTCGCACAGGGTCTCATTCTACTCACGGGATGTCGTAAAAGCCCTGTGGCAGCCGCTCTTAGCTCCTCAGTGGCAGAAGCCGAAAAACTCACGAAGCAACTCATCACAGCATTCGGGCCCGGAAACGTCTTCATGGAACTGCAGGATAATACAATCAAGGGAGATGCAGCCCGAAATAAAGGGCTTGCACGATTGGCTGGACGACTGGGACTCGGCGTCGTTGCAACTGGAAACGTGCACTATCATAGTCCCGAAAAACATCGGCTACAGGATGTACTGGTCTCAATCCGCAACCGTACTACGCTCGATGGTGCACATGCCGCAAGAAAAGCCAATAGCCTCTTCCACCTTTTGCCACCATGGGAAGTAAGCCACCGTTTCCAGAGCCGTCCTGAAGCCCTCACAAATACGCTTCTGATTGCCGAGCGGTGCAGCGCATTTAACCTGACGGAAGATCTAGGTTACGAGTTCCCTGACTTTGAAGGTTCAGGAGATGGCAAGGCGCTCGGAACACTCACTGAAATCTGTCAGGCAAAGATCAGCAAGCTATACGAACCTGGAAGCGATGAAGAAAAGGATGCGAAAGAACGACTAGTTACAGAGCTCAGCCTAGTCGACCTACATGGCCTCAGCGGTTTTTTCCTAGTCTACCGAGACATCATGAACCTGGCTGCCCAAGTCAGCTGTGAAGTGCGTGGCGACTCTCCTAGAGCCCGCTCAGGTCTTCCTCCGGGCCGTGGACGAGGCTCCTCAGTCTCCTCAATCATCTGCTATCTGATCGGACTCTCCCATGTCGATCCAGTTAAGAACAATCTCTTCCTAGGTCGGTTTCTCAATGAAGCGCTCAGGACCGTGCCCGACATTGACCTCGATTTCCCTAGAGATATACGCGAAGAGCTGATCCTCAAGGTTTATGAGAAGTATGGCTACGAGCACACAGGGCTCGTATGCACATTCCCCACGTACCAGCTCAAGTCTGCAGTACGCGAGATCGGCAAAGCTCTGGACCTCCCGCCTGGAGAGATCGAGAAGCTTTCCAAGCTGGCTGAGCACCGCTCTGCCTCGCGACTCACTGAAGAGATCGCCACGTTGCCTGAGTTCAAAAATCGAGCTGATTCCCAGCTCTGGAAACTTCTCGGAGACCTGGCAGAAGATATCTCCGGTCTGCCCCGCCACATCTCACAGCACGTAGGCGGCATGATCATCTCAAGCCGGCCACTTTTAGAGATCGTACCGTTGGAGCCTGCTGCCCTAGATGGACGTGTACTGTGCCAGTGGGATAAAGACTCATGCGACGACGCAGGTTTCATCAAGATTGATTTTCTTGCGCTTGGCATGCTATCGCTCGTTGAGGAAAGCATCGACCTGATCGCCGAACGTGGTACTGCTGGCAAACTCAGAGAAGCACCGGATCTTTCACGAATCAATCTTGATGACCCGGCTATCTACGACCGGATTTGTTCTGGAGATACCGTCGGGCTCTTCCAGATCGAGAGTCGAGCGCAAATCCAAATGCTTCGTCGCACTCGACCTAGAAACCTGGATGATCTTGCCGTCCAAGTAGCGATCGTACGCCCAGGACCAATTGTCGGTGGCGCAGTAAATCCATACGTGCGCCGCCGTGAAATGCTAAGAGAGACTCCTGGATACAAAGTGACCTATCAGCACCCGTTACTTGAAGAGGCGCTGGGAGAAACCTTGGGTGTCATCATCTACCAGGATCAGGTACTCAAAGTTTGCCAAGCACTTGCCAGCTTCACGGACGGACAGGCTGAGAGCCTGAGGCGGGCAATGAGTCGTAAGCGATCTAAGGAGGCGCTCGCCGCACACTGGAACGCATTCCGCGAAGGTGCTCTTACGAATGGTGTTGATGAAACAATCGCTCGCGAGGTATTCGCACAGGTGACCGCATTTTCTGAATTTGGCTTCCCCAAATCGCACGCTTCTGCATTTGCTCTGCTAGCATATCAATCCGCCTGGCTTCGCCATTACTACCCGATCGAGTTCTACGTGGGACTGTTCAATAACCAACCAATGGGGTTTTACTCACTGGATGCTCTGGGCCGCGACGCGCGTCGGAACGGCATCAAAACCCTCCTGCCAGATGTGAACCAGAGTAAAGTTGTATGCACAGCAGAGGGTAATGATCTGCGTATTGGCTTAGGCTTCGTGCGAGGATGGGGTGCAGACGTCGCCAGAAAGGTCGTCCGAGAGCGTGAACGGAGTGGTCCCTACCGATCTCTGATTGACTTCCTGCGTCGCACCCCAGCCACTCTCAAACGCCCCGCGATCGAAAACCTAATCTGGGTAGGCGGATTCGGAGGTCTGGGCCTCACACGACGAGAGCTGCTCTGGCAGACCGGTCTTTGGATGGGACCTGAAACTGACAACCAGCGTTCCAGTAGTCGGGAAAACCACACACAAATGGAACTCACTCTCGAAAATCCTTACGCCGAGATAAGGTTCCCAGACCTGGACCCCACCGAAAAGATGATCGCTGAGTACCGCATGTTACGCTTTTCGGCTGAGCTACATCCTCTCAAGCTCCTCCAAAATGCTCTGCCCGCAGGCACCGTTTCTTCCGATCGCTTAACACATCTTCAACAGGGAAGCACGGTGCATGTGGTTGGGCTCGTGACGACACGTCAAAGGCCTAGCACAGCCAAAGGCTATGTATTTGTTCTCATGGAAGATGAGCACGGCCCTATTAATGTGATTGTTAAACCTGATGTCTACGCACAAAACTCTTCTGCGGTGCGCATGGAGCCTTTCCTCGCCGTGCGTGGCAGGCTACAGAAAGACGGTGCGACGTTGAACATCATTGCACATCAGGTAGAAACCTTGCGTGTACCTGGGACACCGATACACGTCCGACGCCCTTCACACTCGCACGATACTAATAACAAGAGCCAGAATGAGTTGGCCAACCTTAGTGAAAACCTCAACGGCTTTTCGGAAATCCAAACATCACCACCCGACACTATGGAATATTGGACTGATTCTGGACGCTCCGCCCCAAGCCCGTTCCGCTACCTCACTGCACTTCGACAGAGCCCACCGGAAATCAAGAGCTTCGGCTAGGATACCTTGCGGCACCACACCCCGTATGCTTTGCATACTCAACAACGGAAAAGCTAAAAGTGCTTAACCCTGAGGCCAGAAATTGTTAGTCCGGTCGATGTCGGGTGCGTAACCAGAAGGATCCACTTCGACCCGGGTGACCGCGCCCACACCGGGCTCGACCTCGATCTCGTAGGTTGTATTGCCTGCAAGCCAGTGGTCGACTGGAATCTCGTATGTGAAATCCTGCCTGGTTGATGTACGAATGCGAACTGTGGCTGGGAATGGGGCCACCCCGAGATCATCAATGACAATCCTTGCGCCGCCACCAGTAAGCGGTCTTACCTCACGCACTGCGTGATCAAGAGTCCAAGTCTCGTAGTAAAAGGCCGTCCAGAACCAATCTAGGTCTTCTTCTGCAAAACGTTCGAATGTTGCGAAAAAGTCCCAGGGAGTTGGGTGCTTGTAGGCCCACTCTGAGATGAATGTCTGATAGGCCTCCTCCCAAATTGCCCGACCCATCACTTCACGGAGTGCGACCATAAGTGCAGCAGGCTTCCAGTACGAAGCGTTACCGTAGCCCGGTCCTGGCTCGTACCAATCGCCGTGACGCATCATGCTTTGTTCTTGCCCGGTGAGTGCTGTCTGAATGAATCCCTGGGCATCGATCCTGTGATGATCAACACCAGGCCAAAGCTCAATCTCACTCTGGTTCTCTAGGTAGGTTGTCGCGCCCTCATCCATCCAGGCATGCCGCTTTTCATTCGTGCCAACAATCATGGGAACCCACATGTGACCAAGCTCGTGCGAGGTCACGCTAAAAAGAGCCTGTCCGTCCTGTCCCTCATAACCACCCATAAGGGTTAGCATCGGAAATTCCATGCCCCCATTTATGATGCCCTCACCTTCGACAGATGTCATATGCGGCCAGGGATATGAGAGGCCGGTATACTGCGAATGGAATTCGATCGATTGCTTTGCATACTGCCACTCTTCTGCCCATAGCGGAGCCCGTTCCTCTCTCCAAAACGAGTGGATGAGTACGCGATCATCTTCCCCATCACCATCTCGATCCGGAACGAGTGCAGACGTCGCGTCCCAGCGTTGTACATTGGAAGCAGTCCAGGCAAAATCACGGACATTGTCCGCAGAGAACCGATACGTCAGCCAACCGTTTGTTCCAGACGCAGTCACTGTACCCGCATCTCTTTCAGGCTGCCCAGCAATTGTCACTAGGTCATCTGAGGCACCCGCCTCAGCAATCCTATCTAGCGTGATCGCTGAATAGACTTCTTCAGGGTTATCGAGGGTGCCAGTTGCCATCACACTCCAATTCTCAGGCACAGACAGCGCAGCAGTGTAATCGGCAAATCCATAGTAGAACTCGCTGGTCCCAAGAAATGGATCTGCATTCCATAAAACCAGATCATCGAGTAACACCATCTTCGGAAACCAGTAGGCGATGAAATAGATCTCACGATCCGAATGCCCCATCCGCTCGCCTGCGCCCTTTTGGGGAACTGAGAACTTCCATCCAATTTCGAGCTGCAGGGTATCACCTTCCTCTACCGGATTCTCTGTTCGGAGCTGCATGATGGTTCCACGAACTTCATAACCAGGACCATCTTCGTCAGAGTCTTCCTCAAGCAACTGGCCGTTTGCTGATACACTCGTGAGCGTTACTCCACCCGTAATCTCTACGGACTCATTTCTCGGGGACCCTTCCTTGTGGATGTTCTGGTGCAGATGGATTAACACAGACGGGAGGGTAGCTGGGGCATTATTCACATATCGGATACGGACTGTGCCCTCAAGCTCTCCCGTTGTCGTATCAAGCCTCCCTTCGATGTCATAGGAGGTGTCCTGCTGCCACATGTTACCCGGGCTTCCATCTTCACTTCTCCAGCCACGGTCTAGCGCCCGTTGATACCCCATTGGTGGTGTGACTGCAGCGGGAATTGCTCGAGCGACACGGGCGGTATCCGTCTGGGAAGCGGCAGGTGCTGCAAAACAGATGATGACAGCAACCACCGCAGCCGTAATAGCCACCTTGGAACTACTAGAGAGATAGGCCTCGTAGATCATCGGCTTTCTCAAGAGTTTCGTTCGAGGTAGAAGGCCACACCTGCCCAGTCAGTCGCAGGTGGAAACACTTCCAGAAACTTCGTCGTCTTGTCCATCCCTAAAAAGCCCTCAAGCTCATCTCTGACCTCCTGACCAAATGCTTGCATATCGCCTTCATCACCAGACCTCATGCAGGCTCGCACCCGATCCTCTAATGCCTGCAGGTGTTTCTTGAATTGGATACGACAAGACTCTACATCCGAGCGAAAACCGAAATGGGTGGCTGCAAAGCACTCAGGTCCGATAATTCGAATCTCCTCCAAAGTCTCGTGCCAAGCCTTCAGGTCAACCGCAGGTGGTGGTGTGGCTCCATACGGAGGAGAGCCCGACAGGACGATCCCCATGCTGTCACCGGCAAAGAGCGTCCCGTCACGCTCATCCAGGTATGCAACATGGTGTGAAATATGCCCCGGAGTCGATTCTGGGCGGAGCCCTTTCCAGGGCCCCGGATCTCCTGGACCCCAAGAATTGATCCGACCAGGCGGAACCGGTTTCACATCGCCCCAGAATCTGTCATGTGAGTCTCCAAAGGTCCGTCTCGTGCTCGCTACCAACCTTTCGGGATTCACCATGTGTGTCGTGGCATCCTTGTGGACATGAACGGTCACACTTGGAAACCGCTCCACAAGGTGACCCGTCGCACCCGCGTGGTCTAGGTGGATGTGTGTTAGCATGATATGGTGCAGATCCGCGGAGCCGATACCATACGAATTGAGCTGCTGAATTAGTCGATCCAGGGTAGTGCTAGGGCCGGGGTCCACGATGGTAGGCTCCTCTGCGTCGAGGAGGTAGCAAGCAATTGCACCCTCGAGGTCGAGGTGCAAAAGATCAATGCAGACTGGCACGCTCACCTCACCGTCCCATGTAGTAGCTCGGTGTTTGGGTTGTTATCAGCCTCGATCCGCGATCGGTACGAAGTCTCGTGCGTCATCTCCAAGGAAAATCTGCCGAGGACGCGCGATACGCTGTTCAGGGTCCTCTAGCATCTCCTGCCACTGTGATAACCAACCCACCGCCCTCGGAATCGCAAATAAAACCGGGAACATCTCAACCGGGAAACCCATTGCCTGGTATATAATACCTGAATAAAAGTCGACGTTCGGATACAGGTTCCGTTCCACGAAATACTCTTCGTTGAGAGCGATCTTCTCAAGCTCTAACGCTATTTCGATTAATGGGTTACGCCCTGTCACCTCAAACACCTCATCGGCTGTGCGCTTGATGATGCTCGCTCGCGGGTCATATGCCTTGTAGACCCTGTGCCCAAAGCCCATCAAGCGTTCTTCCTTACGCCTAACCCCTTCCATAAAATCGGGAATGTTGTCGACACTTCCAATCCGGTTAAGCATTCGAAGCACAGCTTCGTTCGCACCCCCATGAAGCGGGCCCCACAGTGCGGCCATCGCACCGGACAAAGCTGAGTAAGGATCGGCCTTTGATGAACCAATTACCCGCATCGCTGTAGTCGAGCAATTCTGTTCGTGATCAGCATGCAAAATGAATAACACGTCTAGTGCGCGCTCTAGCACAGGACTCGGCTTGTATTCCTTGGTGCCAACCCTGAAAAGCATGCTGTGAAAATTAGCGGTGTAAGAGAGCTCATTCTCCGGGTAGACCAATGGTAGCCCCCGGTGGTGCCGGTATGCGTATGCCGCCATGGTGGGCATCTTGGCGATCAAGCGGACAATCTGCTGCCAACGTACATCTGGGTCGCCCACTGCATCAGCATCCGGATAAAACGTCGAGAGTGCCGCGATGCCGCTAATTACCATTCCCATTGTGTGCGCATCATATCGAAAGCCGCCAAGCAACTCTTTGATATTCTCATGCACATAAGTATGGAAAGTGACTTCCTGCACGAAGTCACTCAATTGGCTCTCGGTCGGCAGCTCACCCTTAAGGAGTAGGTAGGCAACCTCTAGATAGGTGCTTCGCTCTGCGAGTTGCTCAATGGGATATCCTCGATAGCGGAGAATTCCCTTGCCTCCGTCGATATATGTGATCGTGCTTCGAGTTGAAGCAGTGTTACTAAAGGCAGGATCGTACGTCATCATGCCGAAGTCTGAGTCCTTGACTTTGATCTGTCGCAGATCCATTGAGCGGATCACATCCCCTTCGAGGACGTCTATCTCGTACTCACGTCCTGTTCGGTTGTCACGAATCAAAAGGGTGTCGCGTCCTTCGCTTCCCGTCTCTCCCATCTATCTCTCCGAGTACGGGCTGGTCGTAGTGAGCCCAATGTGAGTAGCCAATACAGCCATCAATTATATCGACGAGTTGACCAGCCCCCAAGGTGGGGCAGCGGGTTGACTCACTCCAATACCGATTCAACTAACCCGGCACCCACTTCGAAAAGCAATGGAATCCCCTTCCAACCAACACCTCAAAAAGAGGAAATCATGAGAGATTACAGAAGATCTGACTTCACTCTGGGCTGTCTATGACAAACTGACCTTGGACTGAGTCTACCACCTTCAGAACCGTGTCCGGGCTTCGCATAGCAGAGCGAGGAATACCTGGGTCTGGCAGAAGGTCCTGAATGAGCCCCGTAATGCGACGCAATGCACTGTCGCGCGACGCAAGGGTAAGATGATCCGTGCCAAGCCCAGTGATCTCACAAAACTCCACGACTCCATTCCAAACCGTTCCATATCCATTGGCTAGGAGGGGAACTAAAAGTTGCCAGGCAACGGATGGCTCGGTTCGCGCAGCATTTTCCTGCTGTTCTCGCCATTCTTGCTCTTCTTCTGTTTCTTCTAGCCACCAATCGATTTGAATGGCATCCACATCACCCTTCACGTGAGTGCCAACCTCACCCCCCTTGTCTTCTTGATTGGTCTCAAGAGCATATGACGCCCGGTAGCCCCGTTCGCGCGTTAACTCCTCTAACAATTCTTCCGCCGCCCGTGTAAGCAATGTGACCTGGTCAAAGAAAGTGTCGGCATCCATCGTCTCCGAAGCCTTGTTATCTCTGAAGACTCCCAAAGCCTCCCCGCTGCGTTCCCTCCACTGAAGATCGATTGGGATTTTTTCAATCTCGGGCCAATGCATAGGACCGGTTTCCGTAGCCAGCCACTCCACAGTCGTCCCAAAAGACTTCGAGACCGCGACCAGGTACGCGACAGGTGGGTCCCTGTCATAGTGATAATTCTGTGCGCTCTGGTAGGAGCAAACCTCCTCACCCCCTAATTCTTTCCAAAAATCCTTCAGCGAAAGGTGGGTCTCCTTGCGCACACGCTCCAATCTGTGCGGCAGACCCGGATCAGGTACCCGTTTTGGTCTTGGCATGGCGCCCCCCCGGCAGCCGTTTTTCCTATGACCTTCTTAAGCATCCAAACATAGCTATTGTGGTCTATAGTCTAAAAACAGCTCTAATGTCGTCCACACTAATCAGATCTCTGGGATTATATATCGAATAACATATTTAATAATATAAATATATTGTTTTATGCTTACTGTAATTAGACATAAAGCAAGTTTAACCTTTTTTATTACTTTTTCATCTGCTCTAGGCACCGGAAAGATATCTGAATCACTGCAACTTTCGTGTACTAGCAGCCTTGGCAGATCAGTTAATCCCACCACCCAAGCCTACGCCTAGTGCCCCTCTGGCGCTTACACCGAACCTCAACGCACCACTTTCCCGGAGAATAAACCAAGTACCGAACCGTCCACCTAACACAGGTATCACGCCGGGATAAATATTGACCACAAGTCGTCGATGTTCGACCTCAGACGCAAGTACACTGGCAAGTAGCGAGCCCTCTCTGTCGAGAAATACACCCCCCCCGAAAGCTAATTGGGGAATCTCCTCACCTGTCATTGGGTCGATATCTTGTATACGCCCCTCAGCGCCAAACCCAAAGCTCACGTCTAGACCGTTAGTACCGTGGAAGGTGAAACCCGGAGTGAATGCAAGCCCTGCACGCGTGAAGAACGAAGTGCCAGGAATCAGCGATAGTGGAACCTTGAGGATCAGGTTGTTCCCGTTGTTTACAAGCTCGCCACTAGGAGTGAGTCCAGCCTGGCCCGACCATATCCGCGCCCCTAGGCGCTCAGAGAAGAAACGTGAGACCCTATCATGCCGGAACAAAAGGATTCCCAATGGATCAAAGAGAAGCAGATCCATAGCGGTTGAAGCACTTCCCTGATTGACTCCCGGATGCGAATACATCTCGTTGATCACAGCTGAAGTCATCGTGGTCAAAAACGCTGCTACACCCGGCATTGGAATGCCGTGCACTCGATACCACTCTTCAATTTTCCGGTTAGTCACCCCGCCTTCGAAGACGTGCCCAATGTAGTTGGGTGCCCACTTCCAATTCTTCCATTCGAAGGAGATAGGAAGGACCTCGGTGCGCAGGACTTCGTTCCATCCACCAAACCTTTGAACAGACCCGCGGAGGTTTGTGATCGACTTCCAAACATGGCGCCCTCCGTAGTTGTAGTCGAAGATGAATCGATCCCGGTTCTGAAACTGTGCGACTGCAAAACCTTTGTTCAGTAGAACTTCCAGGGGCCCTAACAAGGCATCGCTACCGTATGGCCGCCCATGGTAGAAGAGGTACTCCGACTGGACTGAGTCCGGAATAATGGAACTGTCCGGATGAGCCATTTGGGTTACTGCTTGCCGAGGAAAAAGAAGGCAAGAGACTAAGACCACCAGCACACCCCCAGATCTACGACATGTCAACTTCATCGAATTGCCGTGGGGAAGGTCAAAAGGTGAACACCTGCCATACAAACTCGAGTTTGCCGACAGACCTTCAATTACCCTGTCGGATAGAAGACTCGGCTAGGACTAAAAGGGCTGAATCCAAGTGCCGGGGGCGGGAGTCGAACCCGCACGCCCCAAAGGACAGCGGCTTTTGAGGCCGCCGCGTCTACCGTTCCGCCACCCCGGCTAGATGGACCATCGAACCTAACTCGCCCTAGAGGTCCCGCTCAACAACTCGGGGAGAAGTTTATACTTGAGCTTCTCTCCCATGCCCACATGGGTATCATTAGTGGCTAGTAAAACCTGATATGAGTCCACAGGAGCCATAGTGGCATCACTGAACCCTGACCCTTTCGGCGCACTAACCACGGTCGACCTTCCCGAAGGATCGACTTCTTTCTTTAAGCTGGCACGATTGGAGGAAGAAGGCATCGTCGACTCGCTTGATCGCCTCCCCTTCTCGATCCGGATACTCCTCGAGAACACTCTGAGACACGCGGGCGGACCATACGTAGAAGAAGGTCATGCACATGCCGTGTCAGCATGGAGCCCAACAAATTCTGGCGCCGCCATACCGTTTATGCCCTCACGAGTAGTGCTGCAAGATTTCACAGGCGTACCGGCCGTGGTTGACCTTGCTGCAATGCGGGACGGGCTCAAGGAACTGGGTGGAGACCCCTCACGCATCAATCCGGTGGTCCCTGCCGATCTAGTAATCGACCACTCTGTTCAAGTTGACTACTACGGTTTTGAAGATGCGTTCCGGCTAAACGTAGAGAAAGAGTTTGAGCGAAATCGAGAGCGGTACTCCCTACTTAGGTGGGCACAAGAAGCTTTTGACAACTTTTCCGTTGTGCCTCCAGGAACTGGCATTGTTCACCAGGTAAACCTTGAGTACCTGGCGGCTGTGATCCACCGCCGGTCCGAAGGCGGAGCCTTCATGGCCTACCCAGATACACTGGTCGGAACCGACTCGCACACAACCATGGTTAATGGACTGGGTGTCGTTGGCTGGGGTGTCGGAGGAATTGAGGCTGAAGCAGTGATGCTGGGCCAGCCATATTACATGCTTCTGCCCGAGGTCGTTGGCATGAAGCTGAGCGGAGTCTTGCCCGAAGGTGCAACTGCTACTGATCTGGTCTTGAGGGTGACAGAAATGCTCCGGGCACACGGTGTCGTTGGCCGGTTCGTCGAGTACTATGGAGCTGGCCTGAGCAACCTTTCGCTCCCGGATAAAGCCACTCTCGCAAATATGTCCCCAGAATACGGTGCGACAATTGGCTTCTTCCCTGTAGATGATCAGACTCTGAGCTACCTAAGGGGTACTGGACGGCCAGACAACATGGTCAGGAGAGTAGAGCGCATCAGTAAGGAACTCGGTTTGTTTCGCACTGACCAGACGCCTGATCCGGACTTCACCTCTACTCTGGAACTCGACCTAAGTACAGTGGAGCCTAGCCTGGCGGGCCCCAAGCGGCCTCAGGACCGTATACGCCTGGCGGATATGAGCAAGCAGTTCGAGATGGATTTGCCGGCTCTGGTACCAAAGAGTTTCTCCCTACCTCCAGCCACGGACTCTACAAGCCTGACAAGTTCAGGAGAGAGCTGGGAAGTTGACGCAGACAGTGGCACTGTCCAAGTCGTTGAGGACGCTCGTTCCGTGCTTGCAGAGCACAACGGGCAGAAAGTCGAAATCAAGGACGGAACTGTCGTCATCGCATCCATCACGAGCTGCACCAACACATCTAATCCTTCGGTGATGGTTGGCGCGGGCCTGCTCGCCAAGAAAGCCGTTGAACGAGGGCTCGAGGTGAAACCTTGGGTCAAAACAGCTATGGCGCCGGGAAGCCAGGTCGTCACCGATTATCTGACACAGTCGGGACTGTTACCCTACCTAGAGCAGCTTCGTTTTCACGTCGTAGGCTACGGCTGCATGACGTGTATCGGGAACAGCGGCCCGCTCCCGGACAACATCCACGCAGCAATTGAGGAGAACGGGCTTGTTGTTGCTTCAGTTCTTTCAGGAAATCGTAATTTCGAAGCGCGTATTCACCCCCAGGTCAGGGCTAACTACCTATCCTCACCCGTACTCGTGGTTGCATACGCACTTGCAGGCCGCGTGGATATAGACCTATACAATGAGCCCTTGGGCTACGATTCAGATGGCAATCGGGTACTTCTTGTAGATGTTTGGCCGACGCCGGAAGAAGTCCGTGACACCGTGGCCTCAGCACTCAAGCCCCAGATGTTCACGTCCCGGTACTCCGTCGTTAGCACGGGAGACGAGAACTGGCAGGCACTCCCCGTGCCAGATGAAAGCAGCCTCTACGACTGGGCTGATGACTCCACATATGTGCGACGACCCCCGTTCTTCGAAGGAATGGATCTAGAAGTGGCTCCTGCAAGTGACATAAGCAGTGCACGAGTGTTGGCGTTACTCGGACAATCGGTGACAACCGATCACATCTCACCGGCGGGTGCAATCCCGAAAGCCGAGCCAGCAGGCTCCTACCTTCAGGAACACGAGGTAGAAGTGAAGGACTTCAACACTTTTGGATCACGGCGAGGGAACCACGAAGTAATGATGCGCGGCACGTTTGGTAACGTTCGTATCAAGAACTTGCTGCTAGATGACCGGGAAGGTGGGCACACGGTCCACCTCCCAACTGGGGACGAATTACCCATCTACGACGCCTCAATGCGTTACCAGGAGTCCGGCACACCACTCATCGTCATCGCGGGCACAGAGTACGGGACTGGCAGCTCTAGAGATTGGGCGGCTAAGGGAACGATTCTTCTGGGCGTTCACGCCGTCATCGCTGAGAGCTTCGAGAGAATCCACCGAAGCAACCTCGTGGGTATGGGTGTGCTGCCTTTGGAGTTTCAGGATGGCCAGACGCCGGAAACACTTGGCCTCTCAGGCAAGGAAGTCTTTGACATTACCGGGGTTGCAGACGGGCTAGAGCCCGGATGCACTGTAGACGTTACCGCCACAGCAGAGGACGGTAGCCAAATCCATTTTGAAGCGAATGTCAGGCTCGACTCTGAGGTTGACATCGAGTACTACACTAACGGGGGCATCCTCCAGACGGTCTTGAGAAAGATGGCCCGCGGGGTGATGTAGAGCACGCTACTCGTCGAATCGGTCTGGGCGCACTGCTGCCGGAACACCCAAGATCTCCTGTAGCATAACTGCCTGCCGCAGAGAACCTGCTCCCTTACTTCGTAACTGTCTGCGAACAGCGACTACGTCGGCACTCAGTTTGACCGCAAGTGGGTCGAGTCCGTCCTGTTCAGACGGTGAACGCGTAGACGGATCCGTGCCGTACTCTCGGTGTGCAGAATGGACCCTGTGAACTTGCGCACGGACTTCGGGTGGTGGCCTCGGAGTCCGTGTCGGCGATGGCGGCCGATGTGTTGTTCCAGGCTCAGGAAGATTGGGTGTCGGCCCTTGGACTACGTCAAGAATCTCCTCCCAAATGCTATCTGGGATCATCGATTCAGAGGACTCTGTACCTGAATGTGGACTTGCTTCTTCCACTTCATAGGGCTCGTCATACGAAAAGTCCGGTTCGTATTCCGAGTCCGGTTCGTATTCCGAGTCCGACTCGTACGAAGCCTCTGGTAACGTCGTGGTTCTACCTTTTTGCTTCTTTTTCCGAGCCTGACCCATCAGTGATAGCACATAGAAGAGCATGACCGCCATGATGAGTAGATCGTCCATCTGCACTACTCTACCGAAGTCCCATCTGCTTCGTCCGGACCCGCGATAGAGGTCCTCATGTCGGTATCAGCCTCGATATTCTTGTAGCGGACGAAGTCCATCACTCCAAGATTGCCTTGGCGAAAAGCATCCGCGAGCGCGAGGGGAACTTCCGCCTCAGCCTTTACAACCTCAGCCTGCATCTCACCAACCAGAGCCTTCATTTCCTGTTCCTTAGCAACCGCCATCGCACGACGCTCCTCAGCCCGGGCCTGGGCGACGCGTTTGTCTGCCTCTGCCTGATCCGTTTGAAGCTCAGCCCCGATATTCTTACCGACATCAACATCCGCGATGTCGATCGAAAGGATCTCAAAGGCTGTTCCGGAGTCTAAACCTTTGCCGAGTACAGTCTTAGAAATTGCGTCAGGATTCTCAAGGACGGCCTTATGTGAGTCAGCCGAGCCAATTGTCGATACAATACCCTCACCAACCCGGGCTAGGATGGTATCCTCTCCCGCCCCACCCACGAGTCGATTGATGTTTGCGCGGACCGTGACCCGAGCAATAGCAATGAGCTGAATCCCATCCTTCGCCATCGCCGCGACCTTAGGTGTGTTGATGACCTTTGGGTTCACCGATACCTGGACAGCCTCGAAGACATCTCGTCCAGCCAGATCAATAGCCGCAGCCTGGTTGAACGCTAGTTCGATGTTGGCTTTGTCCGCGCTGATCAATGCACCCACTACGCGGTCGACACGCCCGCCGGCCAGGTAATGTGCCTCAAGCTGATCCGTGTCTAAGTCCAACCCTGCCTTGGTCGCGTTAATCAGTGGACGTACGACGGCAGGAGGCGACACTTTTCGCAGCCTCATGCCAATCAACGTCCCTATCCCAACCTTCACGCCGGCCGATAGCGCCTCGATCCACAAACGAACCGGAATGGCCCACAGAAGGATCGCGACAAGTGCGACGAGTCCTAGTGGCAACAGCAGTGCAATTATTGCTTGTATATCTTGCATTCTTAGGCCCTAGTCAGGGTTGAATTAGATGTTATCTCATGCCTAGTCAGCTGATTCGTCACTGGCTGCACGGACGATGTGTCGGTACCCCTCTGCGCTGATTATCCGAATAGGTGTGCCTTCAGTAATCCACTCGGATTCAGAAACCACGTCGATACGCTCATTCATAAAAAGGCCTGTGCCAGAAGGATGCAGATCAGTAACGGCCTCACCAATAACTCCCACCAGATCCTCGCGAGGCTCAGCAGATTCATAGCCAAGCTCGCGGTCGGTCCGCTGCATTAGGAAGATGCCACTCTTAGCCAACCGTGAGCTTCGAGGAAGTGAGCGAATCAAAACCCAGGCCGACACCACAATCAGCAGAACAGTAGTACTAAGGACAAGGCCAGCCGTAGTGAAGTCGGCTGTGGTCGGAATCGTACCGATAAGGCTTAGATAGAGGCCGCTTAAGATCCCAATTCCTCCTAGCAAACCGAAAAAGCCAAAACCTGGTATCAGGAACACTTCCACCCCAACCAGGGCTAACCCGACACCAAAGATCAAGAGATCCTCAAGCCCCGCCAGCCCAACGATGAGGTGCGAACCGAAAAATAACGACAGAGAAAGCAGCCCGGCAGCGCCAGCGAGACCAAATGTCGGAGATTTGATCTCGGTGATGAGGCCGAGAAATCCAAGCGTCAGTAAAAAAGGAGAGACAACCGGATTCGAGAAGAAGCGCACGATACCTTCCGCCCAGTTACTCTCAATAGTAATCACGTCAGCGTTCGACTCACCTAATGACACTAGTAGGGCGTTGAGATCCTCTACTTCCATTGCGTAGTCAACTGCAATGGCTTCCTCAGTTGTAAGGGTCAAAAGCTTCCCAACCTCGACGACCCCCTCAATCTCCACGTCTTCGTCGACCATCGCCTCTGCAACTCTGGGGTCAAGGCCCTGCTCTTCCGCTAAAGCACGCATTTGACTCCGCATTGCTGATACGATCTTTTCGGGCGCCTTCGTCCCCGATCCGTCTACAGGTGTCGCTGCGCCTATTACCGAGCCAGGGCGCATGTAAATCCTCTGGGTAGCAAGAGCAATCAGTGCACCCGCTGAGTATGCTCTCCTATTGACCAGAGTGTAGACAGGTACCTGGGAGTCACCGATAGCATCGGCAATGCGCTCTGCCGCATCGACCCGCCCACCAGGCGTGTCCATATCGAGAACAACGGCGTCCACACCCGCAACTTCAGCCTCTTCGATACTGCGCTCTATATACGGTGCAAGCCCGAGCTCTACCACTCCAGTAACGGGCACGCGATAGACCGTGCTCTGAGCCTCCATCCCTGAGGGTGTTACCAGTAAAGCTGTGATCGTTGAAACGACAAGGATCATGGCAGGGAGGGGACGCTTCATGACCTCTTCCTCCTTCCAGTAGTTATCCAGTGATAAGGTATGATATGCTCCTCCTCACACAACGTTGCCGGAGACTAGGGCTCTTTACACGTATAAATTCGACGTCGAAGCCACTTTGGGGCCTTAGGCCCTTTATGGTTACATCCGATCAAGGTCGCCCATATATGACACTCAAGACTGCAAGGGCTCTGACTTGGACCTACCTAGTACTCGCCATTCTCGCGGTAACCTGGCCCGGAATATTGCCCTTCGCACGAATACGACCACTGATCTTCGGACTACCCTTCTCAATGGCCTGGATCGCTACATGGGTCGCTGGATGTGTCGTTGTCTTCGGCCTACTAGAACTGGTTGAGCGAAAGCATCGAACCGAAGGCAACTGATGATGGAGCGATGGGTTTGGATTACGCTGGTCATCACTGCATACCTAGGAATCACGCTGACTATAGGCCTTCTAGCAGGGCAACGCTCGACCCATACCGTGGATGGCTACGTCGCTGCAGACCGAGGTTTTGGACTGCTCGTCATGTATTTTGTGACAGGTGCGATGGTCTTTAGCGCATTTGCATTTCTCGGTGGACCGGGCTGGGCCTATTCGAGAGGAGCAGCAGCGTTCTACATCCTTGCATACGGCGCACTGGGAATGGCCCCCTTCTATTGGATCGGTCCGCGTGCTGCAGGGTTAGGTCGCCGGTTTGGTTATGTCACTCAAGCTCAACTGGTAGTCGCTCGCTTTCCATCCAATAACCTCTCAGCATTGATGGCCCTTCTCAGCCTGATTGCCTTTGTACCCTATATCACGCTGCAGATGGAGGGCGCCGGCATTGTCATCGAAGCAGTCACTGATGGAAACGTCCCCATGTGGCTGGGAGCCCTGCTCGCGTACAGTGTCGTAATCGCTTACGTACTTGTATCCGGTGCAATGGCAGTCGGCTGGACAAATACGTTTCAAGGCATCTTCATGTTGGTGATCGCCTGGACCCTAGGGCTCTATCTGCCTCAACGTTTATACGGTGGGATAGGGCCAATGTTCGAGCAGATTGCGGATGCACAACCAGAACTACTTATACCTCCAGGACTAGCAGTGGATGGAGAGCCATGGACCTGGGGTGGCTTCTCGACGTCTATTATCGTCAGCGTGGTCGGGCTGACAATGTGGCCTCATTTCTTCATGAAGGCCTTTACCGCTAGAGACGATGATACACTTCGACGCACGGTCATTCTCTTTCCAACCTTTCAGTTGTTTCTAATTCCCGTGTTTCTTATTGGATTTTCAGGGATTCTCTTCCCAAACCAGCCGCCCTCAGCAGACTTCATACTGCCCTTTATGATCCTCGAAACGCAGCTGCCAGCGCTAGTCATAGGCCTCTTCTGTGCCGGAGCCCTTTCTGCTTCAATGTCTACCGGGGATGCCTTACTCCACGCCTCCGCTTCGATTCTTGTTGAAGATGGTGCGGGACGTTATGTCCAAATTGAAGAGCGAAATAAGCCCCGCTACATCAAGGCACTGGTTCTTATTATCGGGGCCATAGCCTACTTCCTTGCGATCGTCTCTGACCTGTCTTTGGTACAGCTACTCCTCGCATCCTATGGTATCGTCTCACAGTTCGCCCCTACCGTGCTTGCGGCGCTTTACTGGAAACGAGCAAACACGCTAGGTACCCTGGCGGGACTACTCGCAGGAACCGCAACATCAGTCTTCTTCTGGGTGTACCCTGATCTCAGGCCCTGGGATATGCACGAGGGTGTCCTTGGGCTCATCGTCCATATTCCCACTCTGATTACCTTTACGCTCATGACACCCGCCCAGGACGAAGCACACATCCATAGGTTCTTCTCATGAGTGAAGAGCGCCTGAACAAGCTGCGTTCCCAAATTCAGGAACTGGATCGCGAACTAGTCACACTCATCGGCAAGCGCCGAGATCTGGCTATAGACATTGGGCAGGCCAAAGGAGCACTAGGCCTTCCGGTGATGGACCCGCCTCAAGAAGCCAAGGTAGTTCGTCGGGCCGCCGAAATTGCTAGAGACCTCGGCGTGGACGAAGAACTCACCCGTGATGTTATATGGCGTATAATTGCTGCTGCTCGGGATGCGCAAGACGGAAACAATGAGTCGGGTCCCACCTCAATTGAGGTGGATGAAGACACTACCTAATCACTCGTACTCACGAGCCGTCTCGGGGCCAACGAAGCGACAACTGTCGAGCTTCCACCCTTTGGTACACGCACCTCATAGATTTCATTCGGTGGTGTAAGACCACGAGTCAGGTGTGGGTTGAGATCCTGCAGTACGCGCTCCCTAACACCCAAGGACTCAGCTACCGCGGACAGATACGTTTCTCCTGGCACGAAGACCATATCATACTCGTATGGAGCCTCAGGAAGAATCTTAACTCCGCTTGCCTTGGCATCCGCAGCGAGGATGCTCACCGCTATAAGGCGCGGAACGTAGTTACGAGTCTCCCGAGGAAGATATCTAAGTACTTCCCAATATATCTCCTCATCTCCAATCCGGCCTTTGGCATGGCGTTTCAGTATACGTTCGACTCTTCCAGGTCCTGCGTTGTACGCAGCAGCCGCTAGATACCACGAATCAAATCGAGTATAGAGGTACTCTAGATAATCCAATGCTGCATCCGTGGCACGAACAGGGTCGCGACGTTCATCGATGTAATTATCGACCCGAAGCCCAAACTGGAGGGCAGTAGGTCCCATAAACTGCCAAAGCCCCACCGCAGACACCTGAGAGACTGCCCAGGGCGAAAAGCCTGATTCGATCATAGCGAGGTAAACAAGATCTTCTGGCATCCCTCGCTGTTGCAGTTTGCCTCGAATTAGGGTGTCAAAGAGTCCCTGTCGGCCCAAGAGGTCCAGCAATTCATGATTCCTCGTGGTCCTGAACTCTTCTAACCAGTACTCCACTTGAGCATTTACATGGAGCGGAATAGCAGGCCGTATTTCTGGTTCGGTAACAAAAACCTGAGGGCTTATCTCAACCTCACCACTGCTGCGTTGAAACCACCATAACGGCAGCAGAGATAGCGACAGCAGAACGGATACTAAAAAGCTTATCAAAAATGGCTTGTTCAGCTGTAGCCTTTTGCCAGTCTTGACTCTATCTGAGCTAGCACTTCTCTCACGAACTTTGTTGGCAGACATTGTCCACCTCCTTCTTGCACCTTCCTGGAAATCGGCACCTCTCTCCCACATTTCAGGTGATAGTTACTGCAAGTTGCACGCCGAAAAGGGTTTGAGGTCATGCTGGACAGGAGGGTCTCTATGCGAAGAGGTCCGGCCGGACAGCCACAAAGCTGCCGGTCCGGACCCCTCGTTTTTAGGTGACTACTCGGCCGGGTATACCGAAACGACATTACGAGCGCGCATGCGCTCGAACTTTACCACACCGTCGATAAGAGAGAAGAGCGTATCGTCTTTACCACGACCGACGTTACGACCCGGATGGATGCGGGTGCCTCGCTGACGTACCACGATATTGCCCGCGCGGACTGGCTGACCACCGAAACGCTTCACCCCCAGCCTACTGGGGTTGCTATCTCGTCCGTTTCGGCTGGAGCCCACACCTTTTTTGTGTGCCATGGCTGATTGCCTATCTAGATCTCTGCCGACACGCGCTCAGGTGAGCGCCACCTTGTCGACCCGAATTTCTGTAAAGTCTTGCCGATGTCCCTGCTTCTTGCGGTAACCTTTTCGCCTTTTGCGCTTGAACACAATGATTTTCTTGTCGCGCCCGTGTCGGAGGACCTCCGCAGTGACAGATGCCCCATCAACTGTTGGATTACCAACCTGCACGGAAGCCTCGCCATCCCCCGCGATGAGAACCTGCTCAAAGACCACAGACTCTCCGGGTTCTGCAGCCAAACTCGGAATCCGAATACGGACTCCAGGTTCGGCCCGGAATTGCTTCCCACCAGTTCTAAAAACGGCGTACATACTTGACGATTGGCGCTTTCTTAAGGACACGTGTTCAAGCTAGACAGCCGAGAAATGTCGATTCGGTTGAAGAATCGGTCAAGACAGGGACAAAATTATCCTGTCAAATACTTATCCGTGACGTCTGTCTCTGCAGGACCTGAAAGAAGTCTAAACTCATCGAGTGCCATGAGCGGATCATCGCGCATGTCTACATCGATGCGTGTTTGGTTCCGAAGTCGCTTCAATAGCCCCGGCTCCTCTTCGATCACGCGAAGCGCTACCTCCGGATGCACAAGTACCAGAATCCTCTTCTCTTCTTTTGAGGCTTTCGCACGTCTCACGCTGCGCTCTATCTGCCGCACAACAGTCGCAGGAGTATATACCCGACCAATTCCACCGCATGAATTGCAAACATCCGTCATAGAATTGAAGAGGGAAGGACGGATACGTTGTCGTGTCATTTCTACAAGACCTAGACCCGAGACCTCAAACGCCTTTGTGCGCGCACGGTCAAGACCCAAGTGCGTGCGAAGTTCTCGGAGCACCTTGTCACGATTCCCCTGCGAAGCCATGTCAATGAAGTCAACGACGATTATCCCTCCAACGTCCCGAAGTCTGAGTTGCTTTGCGATCTCCCTAGCCGCTTCAAGGTTGGTTCTGAGAATGGTCTGCTCCGGGTCCTTCTTACCCTTGCCGGTAAATTTCCCAGTGTTCACGTCTATGGAGACGAGGGCCTCAGTAGGCTCTATTACAACGTGTCCTCCGGACTTGAGTCTAACGGTCCTTTGAAATGCCTTTTGAATCTCTTCTCCAACCTCGTACTTGTCGAAGAGTGGCAGTGCCCCTCGGTGCAGGTGCACCCGGTCGAGTAAGTCCGGGTCTACGCTCTGTACATAGTCTCGGACCTCATTGTACACAGCCTTAGAGTCAACACGTAATGCCTCGAACTTATCGCTGAATAGGTCCCTAATGACACCGCTGATAAGCTTGGCCTCACCATGGACAGAGGCTGGAGCCGTCATAGAGTCGGCCGCTCTCTGGATCTTTTGCCACCGCTGGTGTAGCCGCCGGAACTCCTTCTCGAGAGTCTTCTTAGTGACCTCTTCGCTAACCGTCCGGACAATCATTCCACCACTATCTGGAGGAACAACACTCTGAGCCATCTTTCGTAGCTTCGAGCGCTGGTCACGGCCTTCGATCTTGCGACTCACCCCCACCCGTGACGCATGAGGCATGTACACAAGGAACCTTCCTGGAAGGGAGACCTCCGCGGTTAACCGGGGGCCCTTCGTGCCGATAGCCTCCTTTGTGACCTGAACGAGCAGCTCCTGACCCTTCCTCAGGTGATCCTGAATTGGCGGAAGCTTCCGTTGTCTTCTGCGACCCCGCCCACGGTCGCTTCCGTTGTCGTCGATGTCCCCGTCAATATCCGATAGATTCAGGTCACCCACGTGCAGGAACCCTGCTTTCCCTGTGCCCAGATCGACAAAGGCTGCCTGGATTCCGGGAAGGACCGCATCTACCCGTCCTAGGAAGATGTCACCAATCAACCGGTCCTGATCAGGCCGGTCAAACATCAACTCAACGAGCTTCTTGTCTTCTAAGAGCGCTACCCAGGATTCTTGCTGCGTAGCGCTAACGAGGATTTCTCTCCCCAATAGATCTCCGATTGTCAGGTCGAGCCGACATGCCCCCCGGCACCAGGTGCGTTCCTCACCTGCCCTTCGCCAGCGACGGAAAGGCAGACTCGGCAACCACCAAGCCTCCGGTTTTACGGGTGCGGTGAAGCAGCGTCCTTTTGCTCATTCAAACGCCAACTACCTACCGCGTCAGTTCTACGTTTCTACGATATAGGTCTGAAAATGGACTAAGGTTCCATCTTGGGGTATCTCACAATCACTTACTTACAACTTCTGCGCTGACTCCTCCTCACATTACATCAACACTATACGCCCAGACAATCGACAGACAAATCACTTAAGATTGCCAACTACGTTTCTTCATTAGGTGAATTGCAGTCATACTCTTCAGATCCACCTTGGACTGGGATGAAGCGGAGTGCAATGCCGGCAAAAAGAATCACAATTGCTGATCCAGTCAGCCAACGCTCTTCAAGATAGATGCCCGTCAGCCCGACAACTGCAGCCACGATGAAAATCCGCACCTTCCATTCAAGATAGCGACCGGCTCTCTGACTGCGGTCTAGGAAAACCATAACTCAGTAGTCTATGTCAGTAATCTGAAAAGATCCCACATGGGGACCGGCATTTTGAAGAGCGGCTTTGAGCATGAGCCCGAGAGCTGATCGTAGCTCCTCCGGTAACAAAACTTCGTCGACGAAGCCCCTCGCAGCTGCAAAACGCGCATCGAGTTGTTCCTCGTGCTCCTGTCGGACTTCGTCCATTCGAGTGCGGAGATCCTCGTCCGGAAGAGAGCCCTCTTCTTTGAGCTTATTCAGTTGTGCACTGAATAGGGCGCTGACGGAACTCTCACTCTCCATGATACCCATGCGACCAGTCGGAAGAGAAACAATAAAGTCAGGGTCGAAGCCTTGGCCACACATGGCATAATAACCTGCACCAAAAGCATGGTTGAGGGTCAGCACCAACTTCGGGACCGTCGCCGTTGCCATAGCTTCAATGAATTCGGCACCCGCCCGGATCATTCCTGAATGCTCAGCCTCAGGACCTACCATGAAGCCTGAAACATCCTGAACAAACAAAAGTGGTGTTCGATGCCGGTTCATTGTCTCGATGAAATACTTGACCTTACGAGCACTTTCCACATAGAGGATACCCCCGAAATTTGGGGTGCCACCCGTGCTGTTTTTAAACATCCCTCTCGCGTTAGCTATCACTCCTACCGGTGCTCCATCCAGCAAAGCAGTTCCACAGATTATCTCCCGTGCATGCTCCGGCTGGAATTCATCGATTTCTTCACCATCTAAGAAGCACTCGAGCACCGCTCTAATCTCGTACGGCTGCCGGCGATCTTCGGGAAGCAAATCATAGAGTTCGTAGGACAGCCGCTTGGGCGGAGTCGCGACTCGCTCTACGTTATTCCGTTCGACCGGCATCTCTTCGAGGAGTACTCGCAAGTGCTCGATGCATGCACGGTCATCCTCAACCATATAGTGAGCGACTGAAGTCACCTCTGTATGGACGCGAGCCCCCCCGAGTTCCTCCGCATCAATGGTTTGACCTGTGGTCCCCTCAACAAGTTCAGGGCCTCCCAGACCCATGAAGGAGGTCCCATCAACCATCAGAACGACATCCGACAATGCGGCTAGGTACGCGCCTCCGCCGATACAAGGCCCCATTACGGCGGAAAGCTGTGGAATGCGCAAATATCGGCGCATCAACGAATTGTAGTAGAAAATCCTTGCCGCTCCGTACTGGCCTGGAAAAACCCCACTCTGGTATGGGAAGTTCACACCTACCGAGTCGACTAGATAAACAATGGGGATTCGGCAACGCATGGCGATCTCCTGGGCCCGGAGAATTTTCTTGATCGTCTCCGGCCACCACGCCCCAGCCTTTACAGTAGCATCATTCGCTACGACCACGATCTCTCGGCCCGAAGCTCGGCCTACGCATGTGATGACCCCTGCTCCGGGAGCGAGACCATCGTATAGGTCGTGGGCAACTAGGAGACCAACTTCGACTATAGGTTCCCCTTTATCCAGAAGTAGTTCGATGCGCTCTCGAGCTGTGAGTTTCCCTTGATCATGTTGGTATTGCACCGACCGTTTACCGCCTCCTGCCCGGAGCTTCTCCCTAAGCATCTTGAGTTCGGCAGAAAGCTGGCTCAATCCCCCTCTAGGGCCATCACTGCCCCCACCGGCTATCGACTCTTCTAAGGGACTCATGCCGTCTCCTGCTGGACCAACCACTTTCGCACGTATTCGATGGCTACGGTTGTCGGCGTACCTGGCCCAAAAAGCCTTCCAATACCCTGTGACTCAAGGGAGCGCATATCAGCCTCTGGTATGATTCCACCTCCCGTCACCAGCACCTTATCCGCACCCGCATCATCAAGAAGCTGTCTAACCCGCGGAAATAAAGTCATATGTGCCCCCGACAAGCTGGACATTGCTACGACGCGCACATCCTCTTGCACAGCGACATTTACGATCATTTCAGGTGTCTGGCGTAGTCCCGTATAGATCACTTCAAACCCCGCATCTCGGAATGCAGCAGCGATCACTTTCGCCCCCCGATCATGCCCGTCTAGTCCTGGCTTAGCTACAAGTACTCGGACCTTAGGCTCTTGGTGAGGCATGGCAGTTGGGCTAAGAGATTTTGGATTCTTTCTAGGAAAATGGCTCGACGCCTAAGAAAGGGTCAACGAAGTAGTTCGCCAAGAATATCTTGGGCCACGGAGTACGTAGTCCCCTTACCCGCCTCTATGTCGTTCAGACCCATTTCAAGTCTCAAGCTTGTCTCAACCGAAGCCCAGGTGGTCCTGCGGAGCTCGCGATTAACCACTTCGCCGATATGTGCCCTAGCACGATCACGTCGACGTGATGCCAGCCCACCTGATTCTTCCAACCAGTTATGGTGTGCCTCAATCGCACTAAGAAGCTCCGAGATCCCTTCCTCAGAGAGAGCATCCGTGAGTAAAACTGGAATATCCCAGTCTGCTTGTTGAAGGACAGTGACCTCCTCCGAGACTCCTTCGTGGTAGGTGTCAGAGCGAAATGAGTTATTAAGAAACATACTAGTATCACGAAGATTCAAAGCTTCAGTCATCTCTTTTTGAAGCCTTACTGCACCGGACCTGTCTGCTTTGTTGATGACAAAGATGTCCCCGATCTCCATGAGGCCAGCTTTCATAGCCTGAATAGTGTCACCTGACTCAGGAACTAGCACGACGACAACTGTATCGGTAGCTGAAACAACCTCCATCTCTGTTTGCCCCACGCCAACCGTCTCCAGCATGAGCCGGTCAAAACCGAAGGCATCCATAAGGCCAAGCACATCTTTCGTTGCCGTGGCTAGCCCACCGAATGACCCTCGACTGGCCATAGATCGAATAAAGATTCCTGGCTCAGTAGACAAATCATTCATACGAATTCGATCACCAAGCAAGGCTCCGCCAGAGTTCGGTGAGCTTGGGTCCACTGCTACGACCCCAGTGCGCTCGCCTTGTGCAAGGCAGATCGTAGCTATTCCTGCTACAAGGCTAGACTTTCCAGCTCCAGGTGGACCTGTTACGCCGATCCGCTTTGCTAGCGGTGGCCTGACGAGGAGAGTACGAAGAAGGTCCTGAAAACCATCTGTCTCATCTTCTATGATTGAGATAGCACGAGCTAAAGCCACTGTGCTTCGGGCCCTGAAATCCTCGATTAGCTGCGCTAGAAAGAAACCTTCAGGTGTCATTCACTTCGCTGCCGAGAAGATTCCGAAGTAGTTGTTCCTGGACTTGGAACATTGGACTTTTTGACCGCTCTGGCCCCTCTGGGTGATCATAACCAAGAACATGAAGCGTTCCGTGAATAGCTAGACGTGCCAGTTCTTCACCGACCTCAATACCTAGTTCGTCGGCCTGACGTATGGCCTGCTCGAAGCCCACATATACGTCACCCACAACAAGGCCTTCTCCTCCAAGTGAGAAGGATATCACGTCCGTTGTAGAGTCCTTCCCAAGATGCCGGAGGTTGAGTTCTTGCATTTCAGAATCGGCGAGCAGCGCCAGAGAAATCTCCGCAATTGTCCCATCTTCATCGAGGGTCATCCGAATAGCTCGCTCAATGAGATCAATAGGGGCTGACCGGAAGAGTCCTGTGTTGATCAGGACCTCCGGCTGTTGGGGCAGCATTAGCTTTCCTTGTTTCCGACCGTGACTTCACTGCTCTCACCATTATTCGCATCTGTGAGGTGCCTGGTCTCGGGGTACTCAATCCGTCGGTGCATAACCCCCGACAGAATGTTCACAAACTGCTGCTTAATCAGAGCAATCTCGCCAAGCGTCAGTGGGGCCTCATCGAGTTGGCCATCGGAGACCTTACTGTCGACGATGGTATCTATAAGTTCTCGAATCCGATCAGATTCTGGCTCCTGCATCGCTCGTGCAGCCGATTCACAGGAGTCTGCCAGCATGACAATCGCCGTCTCTTTCGAGCGTGGTTTCGGCCCAGGATAAGTGAATCTCTTAGTATCTACCTCGTCCCCCAATTCCTCACGCGCCTTCTCATAGAAGAAACCAATTCTTTGAGTGCCGTGATGCTCAAGGATGAAGTCTACCACAATCTCTGGAACCTTCGCATCCTTCGCTAACCTTACCCCTTCGGTGACATGCTCGAGGACTATTGAAGCTGAAGTTTCGGGCTTCAACTTGTCGTGAGGGTTCCTGCCGTCCGGTTGATTCTCAACGAAGTAGTGCGGTTTAAGCTTCTTCCCGACGTCATGATAAAGGACGCCAACTCGGCATAAAAGGCTATTTGCATTAATCCGTGTGGCCGCCGCCTCAGCGAGATTAGCTACGCTAATTGTGTGTGCGTAGGTCCCCGGAGCTTCCATCGCGAGGTCTCTGAGCAAAGGACGCGTGGGATCTGCCCACTCTAATAGGGCGCGATCCGTAGTGATGCCTGTAAACTTCTCAAAGATGAACATGAATCCCATGGCCATAATAGCTGATACTGTCGCATTGATCCCGAATAAGAAGGCCCCCTGCCCTACTTCAATCCACGGTCGTGATATAGCCATTCCGTGTGCTAGGAGCGCCAGGCCGGCAGCAGCAGCTATAATCGCAATCGAGACCCAAGTTTCCGACCTCCGTCGAACTGCACGCACGCTCATGGCTGCGGCTGCACCTCCCACTACCAATACGAGAACAGTGCTGTATGATCCGAAGGGCGACAGGGTCCCTGTAACAGCGGCCAAAAGTAGTACCAGGAGAAGGGCCATTCGCGTATCCCAAAGCACTGCAATTGGGAGGGCGACAAATGTGATCGGGAGCAACTCCGCTGGGGCCCCCCACCGAGCAATCGCGAAGCCAGTGCCGAAGTACGCGGTCGTGAGAACTACGATTAGCGTAAGCCACCGAAAATTGGCGTAAACCTCCGGACGCGCAAAGAATATGAACAGGCCAAAAATTGATAGAAGCAAGAGATTGAGGAGGCCGGCACCCACAAACGCACTCAGGTTAAGAATCGCAGGGTCCCCATCTTCTAGCATACGTAGGGCTTCGAAATGCGCATCTAGACGTTCCTGTGTATCCGGCCCTATAGGATCACCTGTTCGCACAATGACCTGACTTTCGAGCACGTCCTCCTTGGTCAGGGGCACTGACTCTCGCGCCGCGTCGCGATCCCTCTCCGTCTCCACGACGTCCAGCTGGAGGCTGTTATCAAGATGGTATATAAGCACTAGACGGAAGAGTTCCTGGGCCTCTGGTGGCAATTCCGGTGGCAGGAATGTCACAGCCTCAGTGTAGAAGTCCGCTGAGGTGATTACGCTCTCTGCGGATACTGATACTTCTTGGTCACCCCTTCGGATCGTGACCGATTCGGTTGTCAAATCAACGAGGCGCGCAGGATCAGCAACTCCCTGTGGGATTATCTCAAGTGCAGCTCGCATCGATGCAGCTCTGAACACTGATCGTGCTTCATCGTTATAGATGTACTCCATCTGTGACGGAGTCGCTGCGATCTGACTGTTCCGAAGAATCTCCTCGAAGTTGACAGAATCTATTGCTGAAACAGCACTATCAAGCTGCTCAAAGAAAGTACTCAACCGCCCAGCTACCGACTCACCAGTCCCCTCTAGATACTGGAAAGTTGGTGGAACAGCCTGCATTGCGAGCTGCCAGTCACGCTCTAGTTCGCTCACATTCTTTGGAACACTGAAGCCGATCTCCGCAATTACATCCTCCTGAGCCACCGAACCCTGAGGGGGAATGCGGGAGTCTGACGCCTCGGTCGGAGGGAAAAAGAGGGTGATCGCAACAGCTAAACTTACGAGTAGAAATGCGCGCGCACCGTGGTACCTAACTCGGTCCCCTAGAGATCGGGTCGGATCAGGCAAAGAGTTCCCCGGAATCGAATTCTTGTCCATAACCTGGCTCATGCCTCTGAATCCAAGCTCGGATCTCGCTCATACGCGCGGATGATGTCCTTCACCAAGCGATGGCGAATCACATCTTTCTCATCCAAATAGACTAAAGAAATCCCATCAACATCAGATAGAATCGCCTCCACCTCGAGTAAGCCAGAATCACTACGGTTTGGTAGGTCGATCTGTGTCTTGTCACCAGTGATCACCACCCGTGAATTCATTCCTAGACGAGTCAGGAACATCTTCATCTGCGCCCGCGTGGCATTCTGGGCTTCATCAAGGATCACAAACGCATCCGAGAGCGTCCTGCCCCGCATGTACGCGAGCGGTGCAATTTCGATCGTCGAATCTTCCAAAGCCCGGCGCACACGATCTTGGGGCATCATATCCTCGAGGGCGTCATACAACGGCCTGAGGTATGGGTCCACCTTTTCTTGCAGGTCACCCGGCAAGAACCCGAGATTCTCCCCAGCCTCCACTGCGGGTCGTGCCAGGATAATCCGTCGGACGCGCTTCTTGTAGAGAGCATCAACCGCACATGCAACACCCAGGTAAGTTTTACCTGTCCCTGCGGGACCAATGCCAATCACCACGTCGTTCTTGAAGATCGAGGCCATGTAGGAGCGCTGCCCACCTGATTTCGGGACAATGACCCGTCGAGATCCAGGTAGTGCGATCCGGTTGTCATCTTGCGGATGAATTATTCCTTCCGACCCAAGCGCATCTACACCTTCTGTAAACCGTGCGATATCAGGCGTATCAAATGGCGCCCGTAGCCTCGCTAGTTCGATCATATGCTGCACAACTGGCACTGAACGCTCGACGGCTCCTAGTTCACCCGAAAGGATCAAGTGGTCGCCACGAAGCACAACGCGGATACCAAAGAGCCTTACCAACTCTTGGACATTACAGTCATTTACTCCCGCTAGCATTAGAGGGTCTGCCCCCTCCGTTTCTAACCGATGCTCGACCAGGGTCTCACTATTAGCCACGACTACCCTTACTCCCGCTTGCAGGATGTAGTGACTTGAAGCGCCAAATCCTTCAACTCGCTCTCGCCGATCCGGGTCGGCGCACCTTCGTAGAGTGCCCGTGCAGCCGTCGTCTTGGGAAACGCAATTACATCCCTAAGACTCCCAGATCCGGTGAAGCGCTGAACCATACGGTCCAGACCCAGGGCGATGCCACCATGAGGCGGCGCCCCAGCGTGCAATGCTTCCAGCAGGAAGCCGAATTTCTCTTCGATTTCGACATCATCAAGCCCTAGTGCGCGTAGGATCCGACGCTGCAGCTCAGGCTGGTGGACACGAATACTACCCGAACCGAATTCAGTACCGTTGTACACCAAATCATATGCTGTACCCCTAACCGCCCCGGGGTCCGTCTCTAAAAGTTCAAAATCATCTTGGTGCGGCATCACAAACGGGTGGTGGCTCGCACTCAACTCTCCGTCTTCTTCGTCGAAAACCGGGAAGTCCGTGACCCACAGCCAGGAGTGCTCTCGCTCATGTGCCAGCCCCAAAGCGTTTGCGGCTCCAATTCGTGCTGCCGCGAGTGCTGGAGACGTCAGCCTGTCAGGTCCTGCAGCAGCTATGGCGAGATCTCCAACACGTAACCCGATAGCTTCAGCCGTCTCAACGGTGAGGAACCTACCGAGCGGACCTGACAGGCTACCTTCATTATACTTCGCCCACAAAAGTCCCGGAGCGCCCGTGTCCTTAGCCCGTTCTTCAATTGTCTCAATTTGCTTTCGAGATAATTGAGATCCTCCATCAAGCCGCAACCCTCTAACCCGTCCTCCCGCTTTGATCTGGCTCTGGATGATGTGAGAGTCGATATCCTTAGTCTTCTGCGTCCAATCCTGAATCTCAAGATTGAAGCGAAGGTCGGGACGGTCTGAACCAAAGCGCTCCATTGCATCTGCCCAGGTCATACGCGGGAATGGCAACGGTGCATCAATTCCGGCTACATCGGCCATAGCCGAAACAAGCCCCTCCATCCAGACAAGAATGTCGTCCGGCTCGACAAAGGATGCCTCAACATCGATCTGAGTGAATTCTGGCTGACGATCAGCTCGCTGATCCTCATCCCGAAAGCACCGGGCTATCTGGAAGTAACGATCGAAACCCGCAACCATAAGAATCTGTTTGTAGAGCTGTGGGCTTTGTGGTAACGCATAGAACTCACCCCTATGCACGCGACTAGGAACGAGGTAATCCCGAGCCCCCTCCGGAGTTGCTTTCGTTAGGATAGGTGTTTCTACCTCAACAAATCCAAGACGATCAAGATAGTTGCGAGCTGTAAGCACGAGTTTATGACGTAAAATAAGGTTCGCCTGCAGCTCGCTACGGCGAAGATCTAGAACCCTATGTTGTAGCCTCAATTCCTCAGCTGAGAGTTGATCCTCCGGTGCTCTATAGACTGGAATCGCGGGTGTTTTTGCATTGGAAAGCACTTCTATCCGAGTGGCCTTCACTTCCACGGCTCCCGTAGCCAAATCCGCGTTCTGAGATGCCTCTGGTCGAAGTTCAACCTTACCCTCAATCGCAATCACGTCCTCGTGACTAAGATCATGTGCAATACGAAAGACCTCTTCGTTAGCCCAGTCGGGTCCAAATGAAACTTGGATGAGGCCGCTACGATCCCGGAGATCCACGAATACAAGCCCCCCGAGATCCCGTCGACGGTGCACCCAACCCGCAAGCTGGACATTGGTACCCTCGTCTTGGGAGCGAAGCCCACCAACCATGCGCTCACGAAGTTGAGTCTGTTCCGCTTTAGTCTGCGACATCGGCTATCGAACCCGTTCCTTTCAGTTCAGCGTAAAGGCTATTGAACGTCCCTCCATAGCACCACGGTCACACCTTATCCGAATAAACCCTAACCCCATCGATAGCGAACCGCCCAGGCTCACACATTGGCGGGAGAGACATGTCTGTTGAGAACGGTCCGTAGTACCTAAGGGTGCACCGGCAATCATGAGTGGATCTTTGTGGGACGAGTACACGAGCTACAGCTCCTATGGCTACGCGAAGCCCTTAGAATCCAGAGGAGACCTGCTTATCCTCAATCTTCCCATGCCTTTAATAGGCCTCAGAACACCTAAGCCTTGCCAGCCGTTCAACAAAAAGAGGACCGCCACCCACCAGGTAGCAGGTCCCCACGTATGTATTCCGTTCACCCGACATTTGTCTTCGGATAGCGCGCCCGCTGTGGACCTCCTCACCTTCAGTCGTTTTTCCTCGGGCGCTAAGTTAAGTGTACAGATAGGTCGATTCAAGAAAAAGCACATGCCTAGCACCTCTTCCAAAGACCTGCTCTCAATGACACCCGAGGGCCTTCGTCATGCCCTCTCGAAGTATTTTGAGCAAAAAGGCCTGCCCGCGTATCGGGTTGGGCAGGTTGAGAAATGGATCTACAAATCGCTCACTTCGAGCATTGATCAAATGACAGATGTGCCGCTCACAGAGCGACGTGACCTCTGCGATCAGTTCAGCCTCATCGAACTGAGAGACGCGAGGATAGCCAGAAGTAAAGACGGAACTGTTAAGCACGTTTGGCAGCTCTCCGACGGAAAGCTCGTGGAGTCCGTGCTTATCCCGACGCGCCAAAGACTCACACTATGTGTCTCTAGTCAGGCTGGGTGCGCCTTAGGTTGCACCTTTTGTGCGACCGGTTGGGGAGGATTTGAGCGCCAGCTATCCGCCGGTGAAATCGTATCCCAATACCGGGCATCGCGCAGATGGGCGGAGGGAAATGGCTACGGCCCTATTACTAATATCGTCTACATGGGTATGGGTGAGCCGCTTGCAAATCTTGGTGCTGTCCACGATTCGCTCACAATTCTCAACCAAGGCTATAAGGTGGGCGCGCGCAGGATCACTGTTTCTACAGTCGGAGTCGTGCCAGGAATCTTGGAGTTGGCCAGGCGACCTGAGCAGTTCGGCCTGGCATTGTCCCTACACGCGCCCTTGAGCAAGCTGAGAGAAGAACTCATTCCACTCGAGAAACGATACCCACTCCCTGACGTGATTGAAGCACTTTCACAGTTCCAAGACTCAGGAGGAAAAAGGATCACCTACGAGTACACTATGATCCGTGGCATTAATGATGATCCTGAGTTGATTCGGCCGCTAGCAAATCTCGCAAATAGGGTAAGGGCTTTTGTAAATCTGATCCCGTATAATCCGATTCCCTATCAGGCCTGGCATCCATCCTCAGCAGAGCGGATCCATGCGTTCGCTAAGGGTCTTACAAAACAAGGTGTCTCCGTTGCCGTGCGTGAGACCCGTGGCTCCGATATCGATGCGGCCTGCGGGCAACTCCGCGCCCATGCTCTCGAGAAGAGAGCCAGCGACGTTGCCGAGCCACAAGATTCGATCAACTAATGCCGTCGAGTACGCGGCCCCAGCGAACTTCACGGATCCATGGGAATGGTCGATAGGAACCCTTGTTGTACGAGAAGTACGTGAACATGGCTCGACCCTCGAGCCGCCAACCCTCAAGCAGGCCCCAATACCGTGAATCAAGGCTTTGCTCTCGGTTGTCACCCAGCATGAAATAATGCTCTTCCGGGACCACAAGTGGCCCCCAAGTATCGCGGGTTGGCGAGTAGGCGTTTCGATCCATATCGGACGTCACATAATCACGCTGCCACTCCATCCATGGATGGGTTTCATCCGCCACGTTAGAGTGGATGACATAGGGCTCGTTTACTACCTGGCCATTCCTGTAGAGGGCACGGTTACGCATCTCTAAGGTGTCGCCCGGCATACCCACTAATCGCTTGATGAGCTTAAGAGTCTCTTCATGGGGAGGGTCGAAGACCAGCACATCCCAGAGATTCGGTTCTGAGTAGCCAGGAATGCGTATGTTGGTGGCGGGCACCCTAGAGCCGATCGCCGCACGGTTAACCACAAGCATATCACCGACCAACAGGGTCCCTTCCATCGAACCGGATGTGATAACGAAAGTCTGGACCAGGAAGGACCTTAGAACTAGGAACAGTACGACCGCTATCGCGATCGACTTTATCCACTCCACAACTGGATTAGCCGGAATCTTTTCTGAGCGTTGCAACCTGGAGCTACCTCTCTCCGCTGTATCTGGCTTCCTCTGCACTATCTAGCTACCTGACTATCTAGCTACCTGTCGAGTCTCTGTTCAACGGCTAAACCATCCGCGAAGATCCCACGGCGTTCGAGATGGAGCAGGGAGCGAATCTTCTTCCTGCACGATCACCCCCGACCACTCATTACCCAACAATACGGTGACGTCTACAAAGAGACTCGAGTCAGCCTCGCGTAGGACGTTATGTATTCCAAGTGCGTTGGCAACGGCTCCAGCCATATCCAGACGCCCGACCCGATCAATCACCACCGAAGAACTACGGTCAAACTCGCCCGCATTACCCCACTGGACGACGTCAAAACCCACGGAACGCAACCTTCCCATCGCAGCTCGTGCCTGACCGTCCACACCTCCCGCGTTGAGAACTTCCACACGGACTCGATCAATCGGAGCTCTAGCAACCTCGGTCTCGGCGTTAAGTACCTCCGGAGCAGGCCAACTAGAGTGCGCAATACCGGCCAACAGACCGACAGCAACAAGAAGCACAAAGCCCAAAATCAGACGCCCCCCGTTCAAACTCATGAGCTGATCAGTCCGTTCCAAAATGCGACCGTATGTTCGGAGATCTTAGAACCGCGCTCTAGCTGGTGATTAAGCCTCGCTCGGATAATCTCTACGAGCACATCATCAAGCCTATTGGGCATCTGCTCCCTTAACTGAGCGCGCCACTCTCTCGAAAAATCTCTACCAGGCTCTAAAAAGTCAGCCGCGTAAAGAGCTCGACCAAGTGACTTCAGACCCGGACTACCAATACTGTGAAATGCTATCGCACTAAGCATCTCTCCGTCTGTAAGCCCATCCTTTTGTAGAAGCTCAGCTGCGGCCGGACCGTGAAGCAAGGTTCCGTCTAGATGACGAAAATCGTCTGGAACTATCTCTCTAAGAACCTCTGGCCGCTCGTCCCGAAGTGAATCGTGCAGATATCCGACTGCCTGCCATCGAAACTGGTCTTCTTCTGAAAGACCAAGGTCTTCAGCCCAGGATTCCAGTAGCATGGCAACCCTCTCCATATGCTCCCGTCTCTGGCCGCTTGCCACAGCCCATTTTGGGAGTACTCCCTCCGAAGCAGCGGAGACCGACGGATGCAGGGCAGTATGTAGCATAAGACACCTATGTAAAATGACTTACGGTATGAATCCACCCTTACGTTAAGTTTATGTTGCGAAGGCCATCGCCCGTCCACGCTCTCGGTGGTTACCTTTTGTTGCCTCCGCAGAAGAGACCACATGCCGATCCGTTGGGACTCCCTGCTCGTGCGCCACACCACGAACGAGCTACGTCAAAAACTCGAAGGAACTCAACTTCGAGCGATTCGCTTCGACCGCCAGAAGCGGGACGTACTCGTAATATTTCAGGATAAGACGCTCGTATGGCGACTCCATCCGTCCAAGGGCCACCTCGTTTTCGCTAATTCGATCACACCAGCTAAGAGCGACTATCGCTTTCGCGGAAAACTCCGTGTCGTGGAAGCACCTGATGACGAACGAATTGTCCGGTTTGGACTACCTCCAGTTAGGTCAGATCCCGTTAATCTCATCATAGAACTTCTGGGAAATCAGTGGAACGCACTCATCACTGAGGGTGATCCTGGCATCACTCGCCACGTCCTTTGGCAACGTACCGGCAAGGCTACTAATCGGGCCGTGGGCCAGCTTTACAAACCTTTTACTTCTCGGGGACGTATCGGCTTGAAAGGGGACGTCACTTTAGGCGAATGGCGTAAAGTCCTGGGCTCAGTCCGGTCAGAAGACCGAGCGGCTACCCTAGTACGAACCTTTGCTTGGACTTCACCGCTGAACGCTCCTACACTGCTCGGCACTCCCGGAGGGTTAGAGGCCGGACATGCCCATTGGCACGCTATGGCTACTAGTGAGCCGGAACCGGTGATGCTGGATCTGGACTCCGGTCCCCAACCTTATCCGTTTTCCCTGGCCGGTTTTGAACAGTCCTCCACGGAAAGCCTAATCACCGGATTCTCCTCGTGCACAGTACCCAAAGATGACAGAGACCAAGAACCCACCGTAGCGGCGACCGCACCGGACGTAATCGCAAGGTTAGATAAGGCTCTGAAGCAGGCAAGAAAGCGCGCACGTAGGCTTAAAGAGGAAGTCGCCAAACTACAAGATCCCACCACACTACGTACGATTGGGGACCTGATTCTCGCTAACTACACTGATATCCCAGAGGGTTCTTCCGTAATCAGGCTGACGGATTTCGATGGCTCAGAGGTAAAGGTTGAACTCAGACCCACGGATCCGCCGCACAAGAACGCGGCCCGCTTTTACGCGCGGGCGAAAAAATCTGAGCGCGCACGAGAACAGCTGCCGCAGCTAATTGACCTAGCCCGTGAAGAACAAGCCAAACTTGAGAAACTCTTGGCCCTTGCACACTCAGGTGACGCCAACGAGTCCGAGATCGAGAAGGTGCTAGGGCCTGCCATCAAGAAGTCAGCGTCTGGGGCTACCGAACCTGTCAGTCCATACAAAGTCTACGTCAGCTCAGGCGGCCTGGAAATCCGTGTTGGCCGCGGCGCCAAGTACAACGACGAACTTACGTTCCACAACTCCTCACCTGGAGACGTTTGGCTTCATGCAAGGCACAGTGCCGGTGCCCACGTCATTCTCCGTTGGAAAGGACCTGGGAGGCCTCCAGCCCGAGATCTTCGCGAAGCGGCAACTCTCGCTGCACTCCATTCAAAGGCTCGCACGTCAGTGAGCGTGCCCGTTGACTGGACACTACGTAAGTACGTCCGCAAGCCCCGAAAATCTCTAGCAGGGACAGTGATACCAGACCGGGTCGAAACACTGTTTGTCGAGCCAGATACCGGTCTGATGGATGCATTAGCTGAAAATGCTCGGATGGCCACGTATTCAGAACTGGGAAGCTCTGGTTGAGCTAAAGAGAGTCTGGCTAGCAAAAACAGATACACTTAACCTCTAGCATTGGTATAGCTGAGCGTGCTTGCTGCTAGATCCATCCTGGCCACCCAACCTTTTCGCGTGTAGAGTGTTATGCGATACTGGTCTGGATGTATCCTGCCGTAACCTGACCTTCTGTTCTGAAGCGAACTGATCAGTGGGGTTAGTATCTCACCCCACTCTAAGGAGAGGACCTATGATTCGACCCCAAACGTCTATCCGCACGCTGATTCTGGCCACCCTTATGGCCGTCGGCTTGTCGGCATGCATGGGTGATACGAGTTCTACTTCATCCATGCAGTCTTCTGCTAACACGCTGTTACCCATGCCAGCAGATGCCTCAGGATCACAGGTTCCTGAGGGAGTCGCACAATTCGCGGTAGACCCATTTTGGCCCCAACCTCTCCCCAACAACTGGATTCTTGGGCAGGTAGCTGGGAACTCTGTCGACAGTGACGACAACATTTGGATCATCCACCGACCGCACACCGTCCAGGCCACGAACGCAGGTTCGACGCCATTACAGACGAGCCGGGACAACAGCTGGGGTCACGACCCTTTGCAGTCACTCTGCTGCACTACCGCACCGCCTGTAATCGCCTTCGACCCTGATGGCAACGTGATTCAAGCGTGGGGTGGTGACAGCCCCACAGGCGAGTACCAGTGGTTTAACAATGAGCACGGTATCCACGTTGATTATCAGGGATTTGTTTGGGTAGCAGGAAACGGTGGAGATGACCACCACTTGATGAAGTTTACGCAGGACGGAGAGCTGGTTTTAAAGATTGGCGACGTGGGCGTAAGCCAGGGCAGCAATGACACAAACTCAGTCAATCGAGCCGCCACCATGGAAGTCGACCCGGAGACGGATGAACTCTACGTGGCTGATGGCTATGGAAATCGCAGACTTATCGTGTTCGATGCGAATACAGGCGAGTATCTCAGACACTGGGGAGCCTATGGTGAGACCCCTCGCGATGAGGACCCAGGTCCTTGGGATCCCAATGCACCGCCGAGCCGAACGTGGCGGACACCGGTCCATGGCCTAGCAATCTCGACAGATGGCCGAGTCTACGTGAGTGACCGTCCTAGCAACCGCTTCCAAGTCTTTGAGAAAGACGGCACCTACCTTATGGAGAACGTACTAGCTCCTGATACTTATGGCCCGGGCTCGACTTGGGGTGCGGAGCTTGACCCGACTGATCCGGAACAGCGCTTTCTCTACGTACCGGATGGAACTAATAACAAAGTTTGGGCCCTAGACCGCACAACTCTAGAACCCGTCTATTCCTGGGGTACAGGCGGACGCAGGCCGGGTCAGTTCGACTGGCTGCATTACATGGCGTTCGATTCGAACGGCAACCTCTACACAGGCGAGGTCCAAACAGGGCATCGAGTTCAGAAATTCGTGCGACTGAACGGTAACTAGAACAGGAGGCCTAACTCGGCACCCTGCCCGACTTGCTAGACCACGATCGCGAGTTTGTTCTAGTCGGAGCGGCCGGCAGACAGGTCTCCAGCAGTTATGAAACTTGTCACCGGGCCTCCGTAATCGCTCGGAGAACCCACGTTCAGTGAGTTTCGGGGTGAGGGTGAGACATTACTAGGCCAAGCCTGAGAACTAGCTTCCTCGGGCTACAAAGGTTTTCAAAACTTCATATCTTGGACTGATGTATTCAGTAAGATTAAACGGAGGGATCTGATGAGAGACGCCCCAATCGTCGAGAAGTCCACCTGGCATCCTGGGTTGATCACTATGTTCACCCTAATCGGGCTCGCCATGCTGTCTTTCCACACGGAAACAGCTGCCCAAGAAGGTGACCAGAGCCGCCAGGTGACTTTTACTGAGGACGTCGCTCCGCTGCTGCAGGAGAATTGTCAGATTTGCCACCGTGAAGGCGGCATCGGACCAATGGCCCTGCTGAACTACCAACAGGCGAGACGGTATGCGGCCCGCATTCGGACCCAAGTCGCCTCTCGTGAGATGCCTCCGTATCAGTACGATCAGGAAGTAGGCATTCAGGCGCTCGAACACGACATGCGGCTGAACGATGACCAGATCGCAACAATTTTAGCGTGGATCGACGCAGGCTCTCCGGAGGGTGATCCAGCCAAGATGCCACCGGCAAAGAGTTTCCCTGACCCGGCCGAATGGCGTATGGCCGAGCACTTTGGCCAGCCAGACATCGTGGTCGGGACAACACCCTACGACGTGCCAGCTGAAGGAAACGACAAATGGTGGGAACCCACCGTGAAAATCCCAGGGCTCGAGGGCGATCGGTACATCAGGGCTATCGAAGTGAAGCCATCAGTTCAGGGGCGGGGGCTTGTACACCATGCGAATACGAATCTCATGCGCCCAGGGCCTGCGGGAGAACTCTACAACGCCTCTGGAGGGCGGTTCACGGAGTATGCGGGAAACAAGTTAGGTGAGATCGTTCCGGAGGGCGCCGGCCGTCTCATTCCTGCTGATGGATGGGTCGCGTGGAGTGTTCACTACCATCTCAACGGCACGGCGATCGAAGACGATGTTACAGAGCTTGGCTTTTGGCTTTACCCAGAAGGCTACGTTCCTGAGTACGAGCAGCGCTTACATCGATGGGACCTCGAAGGCGATCTCCTAATTCCGCCTCACGAGACAACGATGACACAGGGTTTTCACACGTTCGACCACCCTATCCGCATCGACAGCTACCAGCCGCACGGACACCTTCGGCTCCGGGGAGCTTCGATCGAGGTTCTGTATCCGGAGACTGGGCAACGTGAAGTGGTTTCGATGATTAGTAACTGGTCTACATGGTGGGCCCATAGTCATATCTATGAAGAAGACTCAGCACCTTTAGTGCCGGCTGGCGCCGTAGTAATCCTTACTCACTGGTACGACAACACGGAGGACAACCCATACAATCCTGCCCCAGATCAGTGGGTTTATCCTGGCAGCCGTACCAACGATGAGATGTCGCACGACTGGCTTGGTGTCTCCCATCTTTCCCAAGAGCAGTACGAGGAAATTCTGGCACGCAGGGGAAGGCCTGTGGCAGAGCGATGAAACCGAAGATCACCCTCACAGGAGTAACATTAGCTCTCCTGCTGGCAAGTTGGGAGCCCGTGCATGCACAGGAAATAACAAGACCTATCTGGACGCTGTCGCCGAATGCACGGCTAATGATGGATGATGGACTTCCTGTGATCCCTCTCTTCGAAGGCTGGTACGAAAACCCTGACGGTACATACACCTTTGAATTTGGCTTCTGGAATCGGAACCATGAACAAGGGTTCCATATACCGATCGGGGAAAACAACTCAATAGAGCCAGCTGAATATGGAGGAGGCCAGCCCACAGTATTTATGCCAAGCAACGCGAGGGGGTACTCTCACGGAGATAATACTGGGAACTTTACAGTCACTGTACCTGGGGACTTTGTAGAGGGAGGGGGCGAGGTTATTTGGACTCTCAGGTCTCAGGGGACTGAGGTCTCAGTACCAGGACAAGTGGTATCTAACTATGGACTATCGCTGGGGCCTCAGGCCGGAGGTTCTCTGCCTCCAATGCTGAAACTAGAAGAAGATGGCCCGGAACTCTGGGGAACATCTTCAGCTGATGGTGACCCACGCGAGACTTCGACGACGCGCGTAGCGGTGCGTGGTAGCTACGCTAGGCCGGTAACGCGCGCAGCAACCGTAGGGACACCATTGACCCTTGCGGTGTGGGCCCAGGATCGCTTTGTGCAAATCAACGATCGACAGCAAGTGCCTGCAGTCGTCACTTGGTTTACTCACCAGGGACCGGGACCGGCCGAAGTTGGTCCTATCCAGATTGATAGTGAAGGCAAGGCTGTTGCAACAATTACGTTCAGTGAGCCCGGTCGGTATTTGCTGCTAGCACGCGCTGATAACTTCCGCGGATCAGGAGACAGCAGTACCGGCGACCACTGTTGTTGGACTAATGGCTACATCGAGGTGACTGTCTCTCAGTGAACCTGTAGGTCTGGCCGGTGGCCGGTGCTGGCTAATAAGCCTGGATAGCTGGAAAGCCCGTACAGGCATAAGATCGGTCCCGTGCGCCTAAATAGCTGTCCCTATATCCATTCTGCAGATACGATGCAGTGGTTTCTATCGAGCACACGCGGAATGCCGCGACCGGAGGAAACTTCATGGGCCAGAGTCGAAGGGACTTTCTGAAGAACGCTGGATTCGCAGGTATGGGAGCGCTTGCAAACAACTCTGACGATGTGCACTACTCATGGAATGCAGCACCAGTGCTCCAAGAGGTTCGAAGGGTGCAGACCCCAGTGCTAGAGATAGGATACGAAGAGCATGGTGATCAAAATGGCTTCCCCATCATTCTACTCCACGGCTTTCCCTATGATATCCGAGCATGGGACGGAGTCGCTCCTCCTTTAGCAGAAGCTGGGTACCGAGTACTCGTACCTTACCTTCGAGGCTATGGTCCTACCGTTTTTCTGGATCCCTCCGTATCACGGATGGCCGAGCAAGCAGCAATCGGCCAGGACGTGATCGACTTTGCTGATGCACTAGGGTTGCAGGAATTTGCCCTAGCAGGTTTTGACTGGGGCAATCGTGCTGCTTGCATCACTTCTATTCTTCACCCGGAGCGTGTCCGAGCTCAGGTCGCCATCGGCGGCTATTCGGTTCAGAACACAGTGACTGCTTCAGGACCGGGTTCCGCAGCAGCTGAAGCACGGCTCTGGTATCAGTGGTACTTCAACACGGAACGCGGTGTAAGGGGGCTTGAAGCAAACCGCTATGACATCTGTAGGTACCTGTGGGAGACATGGTCCCCAGGCTGGGAGTTCAGCGATGAGACTTATAACCGTTCAGCGATATCATTCGAAAACCCAGATTTCGTCGATATCGTGATCCACTCATATAGGCACCGGCACCGGAATGCCCCAGGAGAAGAGAGGTTTCTTTCCATTGAACGAGAGTTGGCTGAGCGGCCTCGGATTCGTGTGCCAGCAATTGTATTACGTGGAGCTCAAAATGGTTTTGGTCGGCCCTCGAACGACCCTTCGGGTGATCGTGACAGGTTTACGGCGATGCAGGCCCGGCGCATCGTGGATAGAGCTGGACATGACCTCCCTGCACAGCGACCAGATACCGTTGTAACAGCACTATTAGAGCTGCTGGCTTAGAAGGCACAGTAACTCTGTTCTTGCAGAAACAGCTGAGGCTACCCCTCTAAGAAGGTCTATCAAGGGCTAACCTCAAAGATGTAAGAAACTGAGAGGCTTCAGCCACCCCACCCCGTTCAAGGGTCTGGATGAGCGCGCTGCCGACTACGACACCATCTGCAACCGCTCCGGCTGCTGCTGCCTGCTCGCCCGTTGAGATACCAAAGCCAACGGCGACAGGCATGCCCACCGCACTCTTAATGGAGGTTAATTCTCCTTCTAGCTCATCCCGAAGCTTACTGCGCGTACCCGTCACGCCAGTCCTTGAAATGTAGTAGAGAAAGCCCGAACCCCCACTCGCTACACCTGGCACTCGATTAAGCGGAGTTGTGGGTGCCACTAACCGAATTAGATCAAGGGGCGAAGTAATCACCTCACTTTCTAATTCTGGGTCAGACCCGCTCGGCAAGTCGGTCATAAGCAGACCGCTAGCTCCTGCAGCTTCAGCATCCGCGAGAAACGAGGTCAAACCATAGCGAAGAACTGGGTTGAGGTAGGTAAATAGTACGATAGGGATGTCAGAGTGCTTCCGAAAAACACGAAGGTCCTCTAGGACACCTTCGACCGTGGTACCGTTCTCAAGAGAGACAAACGAGGACTTTTGGATCGTTGGGCCGTCTGCGAGTGGGTCCGAGAACGGAATACCAAGTTCGATTACATCTGCACCGTGATTAGCGAGCGCATCAAGCACCTGCACGGTGGAGGTGCGTGTTGGGTAGCCAGCCGTGATATACGGAATGAGAGCGGACTGACCATTGGCGCGACATGCTTCGAATGCAGCCGAGATCGATATATCAGACATTCACCACCCCAATCTCGTGCTTCGTACGGTCTGTATCTTCAGCATCCCCTGGAGTATCAGGAAGATAGGCTGGATTTGATCTCCAGTGACTCGCCCGTCACTCCAATCTCTGGCGTTTGCATAAGCGTAACCTACACACCTTTTGAGGTAGCTCACTGAGAGGTCCTCAAAGGAGCGAGCCCCGACCCTCAATTCGGGCGACGTGAGCGACGTCTTTGTCTCCTCGCCCAGAGAGGCATACAAGCAAGGGACCATCGTATTCGGACCCGTGCTTAATAACATGAGCCACAGCATGTGCTGACTCGAGAGCGGGTATGATCCCCTCCAGTTCCGAAAGTTGGTGAAACGCGTCGAGGGCAGCATCATCAGTGACAAAACTATACTGCGCCCTTTGCGTATCCTTCAGAAAGGAGTGCTCCGGCCCAACTCCCGGATAGTCAAGGCCAGCCGAAATTGAATGAGCTGGGGCTACCTGACCATCTGGATCCTGAAGGAGATAACTGAGTGAACCGTGAAGGACACCTGGCATTCCTGCGGCCAGAGACGCCGAATGCTGACCGGTCTCCAGCCCAGCTCCTCCCGCCTCTACACCAATAAGCTGGACCTCTTCGTCCTCAATGAAATCGTGGAATATGCCTATCGCATTCGAACCTCCTCCAACACACGCGACAACCGCCGCCGGAAGCTGACCCAAAACCTCAAGAAGCTGAGCTCGTGCTTCTCGACCGATCACCGACTGGAAGTCTCGCACCATCCTAGGAAAAGGATCCGGCCCAACCACAGAACCAATGATGTAGTGCGTTGTCTCCACATTTGTGACCCAGTCGCGAATCGCCTCATTCGTCGCATCCTTAAGAGTCCGAGTGCCAGATCCCACAGGGCGAACCTCAGCGCCGAGCAGTTCCATTCGATAAACGTTGAGTGCCTGTCGGTCGACGTCCTCTTCCCCCATGTAGACCACACAATCGAGATCAAATAGTGCGCATGCAGTCGCAGTCGCTACTCCATGTTGACCAGCCCCGGTCTCGGCAATAATCCGCTGCTTTCCCATTTTAAGAGCCAGCAAGGCTTGTCCCAGGGTGTTGTTGATCTTGTGAGCGCCGGTATGATTGAGGTCCTCTCTTTTCAGATAGAGGGCGCCATGGCCCACAGCCTCCCCAAGCCTTCTCGCATGATACAAAGGGGTCGGTCGACCCGCGAAGTCGGCTAATAAGGTTGATAGATGTGCCTGGAACTCAGTATCCCCTCTCGCCTGATCGTACGCATCATTAAGCTCATCAAGCGCACGTATAAGAGTTTCTGGCACGTAGCGCCCACCGAAGGCCCCGAAACGATCACTGCGCATTGGGGACGGATTCTCCGTCACAAAGCAAGGTCCTTTTTAGTCTGCCCGGTCTTCAACCGGGCCTGATGGATAAACGCACTCATGCTTTCTGGATCCTTCTCGCCGAGTAGTCGCTCCACACCTGAAGACACATCTACAACGGTTGGAGAGAAAATGCCCACTGCTTCCGCAACCGTATCCGGACCTAACCCCCCCGCGAGCACAAAATCACAACTACGAGGAATCAAAGATCGCAACGCTAACGGCTCAAGTGTAACACGTGCACCTCCGCCACCTATCACTCCTTCCCTCCATCCCTCGACAAGAATGCCATCTACTAGAGGTCCGTACAAACCTACAGCCACAGTCACATCTTCAAGTGATCGTGCACGTACTGCCTTCCATAATTTCCAGGGCCCACGATGCCGTAGCTCTTCAACAACATTCAGCGGCTCGTTCCCATGTAATTGAATGACGGATGCGTCAACTCGATACGCCGCAGACTCAGCCCCATCCGGGTCTTCATCGACCACCACGGCAACCTTGGGGACCTCCGTACTCTCAATGATCGCTGCACAATCCTCAAGGGCAACACTCCTCCTAAATCCAGGTGAAAGAATCAAGCCCAGGTAATCCGCCCCTGATCGGTCTGCTATGAGCGCATCCTGATTCCGCATAAGACCACAAATCTTTACACGGACTTGGTTAGCCACGAGCATCTTTGCTCCTTGCCACGGAACTCATCGCCACGGCTGCAACCTTAGGGTCAGGAGAGCGTAGCAGCGCCTCTCCAACTAGGATGGCATCTACTCCCTCATCCCCCAGTAAGCGTACATCTTCCGCACTTCGAATCCCACTCTCAGAGACAACTACAACCTCATCTGGAACCTCATCCAAGAGCTCAAGCGTTGTGCGCAGATCAGAACGAAAGGTTGAAAGATCTCGATTATTAATTCCAATGATCTTGGCACCTAGCTCAACAGCACGACGCAGCTCACTAAGGTCATGAGTTTCCACAAGCACTGACATACCCAGCTGCTCAGCTTCAAAAAACAAACATCTAAGTAGTTCATCCGATAGAATACGCACGATCAGCAGGACGGCATCAGCCCCGGCAGCTCGGGCTTCAAGCACGTGAAGCGGATCAAGCGTGAAATCCTTCCGCAGAACAGGAATAGCCGTTGCCGATTTCACCGCTATCAGATCCTTGGTGCTTCCGCCAAAATACTCCTCGTCTGTAAGAACACTCAGTGCGGCAGCACCGGCATCCTCATAAACCTGAGTCAAGGTGACTGGATCAAGGCCTGGGTAAATTTGTCCGGCTCCGGGTGACCTCCTCTTGCACTCGGCGATAAGCGCCACGACATCAGGGGTTGAAATCACACTCTGGAAGTCCCTAGGTGGAGGTGCCAACGCAGCGGCAAACTCAAGTTCTTTCTCGCGTAATCTAAGCTTTTCTAACTCAGCCCACTTAGTAGAGACAATTTCTGCCAGTATGCCGGGAAGTGAATTCAAGCCTTGCATTTCGGGCAACCTTCGGGTAACCTTTTTCGGTTCCTGTTCGGGTTTACTTGGAGAGGAGGGTGGCTGAAATGCCCCTCACCAAGCGTCAGAAAGAGATCCTCGACTACATCGGCAGCTTCATCGATAGCCAGGGATACGCACCTAGCTTCGAAGAGATCGCAGAATCGTTCGGATACTCTTCGCTCGCCACTGTGCACGAGCACTTGAGCAATTTGGAACGCAAGGGCTACCTAAGAAAGTCTTACAACGAGAGCCGTTCCCTAGAACTGACTCTACCTGACGCAGGTGCCCCCTCAATTGAGCTACCCCTTTTGGGAGCGGTAGCCGCCGGGCTTCCTATCGAGGCGATCGCGGAAGAAGAGACTCTAGCTGTGCCACCTGACATGGTTAGTCGGAGGACGAACAACTACGTGCTCCGTGTTGAGGGAAACTCAATGATCGAGGAACAAATTCGCGACGGAGATTATATTGTCGTCCAGGCCCAAGAGCAGGCGGAAGATGGTCAAATGGTTGTAGCTCTAGTCGCAGATGAAGCTGCAACGGTCAAGAAGCTTTACCGTGAGACTAGTGGACAGGTCAGACTGCAACCGGCTAATCCCACAATGGAACCGATCCTTGTAGATCCCGGACAAGTTCAGGTGCAGGGAATTGTGGTAGGAGTAATACGCAAATATTGAGAGCCTAGTTAGACGCTGAGCGCAGCCGTTCCAAGGCAGCCATCGCTGCACCTCCATCTATCGTCGTTTCGGCAAGTCGTGCACCCTCGCCGAGCGAATTTACGACACCACTAACAAATAAGGCTGCTGCTGCATTTATTACGACCGCGACACGAGGAGGTCCTGACTCACCTCGGAGTACCCCTTCGATGATGGTTGCATTGTCACTTGGCTCCGCACCAGCAATCTCACCAGGTTCCACTGGTTCCAACCCAAAATCTTCAGGGTTGATGTTATAGTTCGTAACCGCTCCCTCTCTTACCTCCGCTACCCTAGTCTCTGCCACCGGGCTAACCTCGTCCATCCCTGGTTCTCCGTGAACGATAAGGGCTCGAATATGCCCCAGTTCAAGGAGTGAGCCTGCTATAAGATCGATAAGCGTCGGATCTGCAACTCCGATCACCTGCCTTTTCACCCCCGCAGGATTTGTCAGCGGCCCAAGGATATTCATGATCGTCGTGATTCCGAGTGTCCTTCGTACAGGCCCCACGTGGCGCATAGCTGGATGTAACAAGGGCGCAAACATAAAAACTACTCCTGCCTCCTCGAGCACCTCACTCATACGGTCGGGCGTGAGTTGAATCCCAACTCCTAAAGCCTCTAAGACATCAGCGCTCCCTGAGCGGGACGTAAACGAACGGTTACCGTGTTTGGCTACAGGTACTCCGGCTCCTGCGGTTACAATCGCTGCCGCTGTTGAAATATTGAAGGTAGTGACCCCACCTCCACCCGTACCCGCTGTGTCTACAAGGATCGAAGGATCGGATGCAGCCACGGGCACCATGACCTTCCTTAAGGCCCGCACACCACCCGCAACCTCACTCGGCTCAATACCTTTAGCCGCAAGGCCAACTAGAAAACCAGCCATCTGAATCTCAGAAGCGGATCCATTCATAAAGGAGTCGAAGGTTGTCTCGGCTTCTGCAGCACTCAGCGGCCGTCCGGCCGCAACCGCCTCCAACGCACTCTTAAGATCCGCTTCAGACTCTTTGCAACTCATAGTTCCAGTTCTCCTTTAAGAGCTGAGATGCTAATAGTCACAGTACCTTTCAGCCAATCCGGAATGCATGATAGCCATCTTGACATCCCATTTAGAATTATTGTGTGGAAGTCCTCGACACGATCCGTGTTCTGCTTACCGTCCACTATGATGGATCCGCTTTCCATGGGTGGCAGTATCAACCCGATCAGCGGACCGTGCAGGGTATCCTGCAGGACGCCCTGGCTCGCCTTACCGGCGAGTCCCATACCATCATGGGTTCCGGACGCACCGATACCGGCGTTCATGCCAGCGGACAAGTAGCAGGAGTTGATGTACCCACACGCTGGAATCCAAATGAACTCAAGCGTGCGTTAAACGCGATACTCCCTGAGGATATTTGGGTCCAGTCAGCTAGAGCAGCCGCGTTCGATTTTAATCCCAGGTTTGACGCGTTGGCGCGAACATACATTTACAAGATTGGATTAGACTCAGAATCGGCTTCGCCTATCCACCAACGGTGGTGCTGGGCACTGTGTAAAGACCTCGCCATACCAGCTCTGGTACAGGCAGCAGCGCCTCTGTCCGGCGAGCACTCATTCAAAGCTTTTTCGAAGAGCGGACAACCAGAGCGTGGATATCGCTGTAACATATTCATAGCTGAGTGGTCGGACTGGGAATTAGGTGCTCAATTTACTATCACAGCCAACCGCTATCTGCACCGCATGGTCCGATATTTAGTCGGTACTATGGTAGAGATCGCACTTGGCCAAAGACCCTCCGAAGATATGACAAGACTCTTAAAGAATGAGAGTGATGTGACGACATCTCCCCCAGCCCCCCCACAAGGGCTCTTCCTGAATCATGTGGAGTATCCAGACACCGTTCTACTAAATCAGGACCGCGCTACATCTTCCCCGAGGAGCAGGACCAAGTCATGAAGATCTTCTTAGATACCTCAGACCTTAAAGAGATTCGTCGTGCGACCGACGCCGGTCTTATCGATGGAATCACAACCAACCCGTCTCTCGTCGCCAAAGTGGCTGGAGATCGGGACCCTAAAGAGATTTACCTGGAAATCTGTGAGACCGTGAATGGTCCTGTAAGCCTCGAAGTGGTGGGCGTAGATCGGGATACAATGGTCACGGAAGGCCGGAAGCTCGCGGCTATTCATGAAAACGCAGTGGTGAAAGTACCACTCACCGAAGACGGCCTAAAAGCCTGTCGCCAGTTAGTTTCTGATGGAATGCGGGTCAACGTAACCCTCTGCTTCTCCGTCTCGCAGGCACTCCTAGCAGCGAAGGCAGGAGCGACGTATGTATCACCCTTCGTCGGAAGAATCGATGACATTTCTGGAGAGGGAATGCAGCTGATCCACCAGATACGTCAAATTTATGACAACTTCGGGTATACTACGGAAATTCTTGCTGCTTCAATACGACACCCGGTCCACGTTGCTGAGTCAATGATGCTAGGTGCGGATTGCTGTACGATCCCACCCAAGGTCCTCTGGCAACTCAGTCGGCATCCCCTGACGGATCAGGGGCTCGAGGCATTCCTGAAGGACTGGGAAACCCTTGGTGCCAATCTCTGACTGGAGACCTCGTGTATAGGATTGGAAGCAGTTTTCGACTTCGACCTACCCAGTCGTGGTGCATCCTGCTCACTGCCAATCTTTGGGCCGCGTGTAATCCCGCAGCAGATGCTCCAGACGAGGACGAATTAGCGCCTTCATTATCGACCGTCCACCCAGCGCCTTCGGTCGCACCTACGACCCAAGTCAGCCCGCAAAACTCTTCAGCCCGACTCAGCCAGGACCGGAACACTGCGATTGTACGTGCTGCAAGCCGAGTGGCACCCGCCGTCGTTAGCATCAGCGTGATCCGAACCCAAAGGACTAGGCCACAGTCATTTTGGGAAACCTTTTATATGCCTCGAGGTGCTGAAAGGCGCAGTGCAGGTTTTGGTTCAGGCGTGATTGTGGATCAGGGCGGGATCATAGTGACCAACAACCACGTGATCGAAGGCGCCGACCGAATTCAAGTCACTCTTCCAAATGGTATGGATGCTGAGGCTGAACTTGTTGGTGCAGATGCCAGAGCTGACATCGCAGTCCTCCGAATTGAGAATGACGAGTTGCCCGTGGCACCTGTAGGTTCATCTGACGGTCTTCTGATAGGCGAGTGGGCAATCGCGATCGGGAACCCTCTTGGGACTTACGTTGGAGATACAGAACCGACAGTGACAGCTGGCGTCGTGTCAGCTCTCGACAGGAATATCGCCCCTTCTTCAGGTGAGGAAGGATTCTATCTCGGAATGATTCAGACGGACGCGGCGATCAACCCCGGTAACTCCGGAGGTGCCTTAGTTAACTCCGAAGGTGAAGTCATTGGCATCAATGCTTCTATAATTTCTAGGAGTGGAGGGAGCGAGGGGTTAGGGTTTGCTATCCCTATAGATCGGGCACTTCGCATCGCAGATGACTTGCTCCGCTTCGGTGAGGTACGTCGTGCTTGGATCGGAGTTGAAGTCGAACCCGTTGAAGCAGATCTTTGGGGCCGAACGCGCGGCGTACGCATCAGTAGGGTTGCACCTGGCTCGCCCGGTGATCTTGCTGCCCTTGAACCTGGCGACCGATTGCTAACCGTGAACACACGCTCACTAACGGATCCGTTAGATTTTGAAGGTGTTTTGCTAGATTTACGGGCGGGTGACCCCTTGAGTCTTAACGTTGAGGGGCAGGCACGTTCAGTCGAGCTTAAGGCTGTAGCGTACCCTTCCCTCACGGCTGAACGCGTAGACTTCTTTCAGGATATCCAGCTTATTACTGTGTCTCCACAAATTCGGGCTGAACGCGACTTGGTCACTGAAAATGGAGCGATGATTGCAGGGATCCCAGAAGAACTGAGCGACCGCATTGGGCTTCAATTGGGCGACGTAATCTTGGGAGTCAATAGGATACCCGTACGTAGCGCCCGCGAACTAACCGCAATCTTCGAGAATTTTTCTGGAGAAGCCCGCGTAACCGTAACTTTCGAAAGAAACAGAGGTATGGGCTTTCGTGACCTCGTTTTCAGGCGCTAGTGACTTGAATTTTCTTGATCGCTACCAGCATCCCTTGGCGGGGCGTTACGCCTCCCGAGAGATGCAGGAAATATTTTCGCCTAGGCGCCGCTACGGCACCTGGCGTAAGCTCTGGATCGCGTTAGCAGAATCGGAAGCCGAATTGGGAATTGATATTCCTCAGGAAGCTCTCGTTCAGATGTGTGACGCGGTCGATGATCTCGATTTAGATAGAGCAGCTGAGTTCGAGAAACGCTTCCGTCATGATGTGATGGCACACGTGCATCTTTTTGGAGAGGATGCACCGGCTGCGAAGGGAATCATTCACCTTGGTGCTACAAGCGCATACGTAGGTGACAATACTGACCTGATCTTGCATCGTTCAGCCCTTGAACTCGTCCGCACTCGCCTTGTTCGGTGCGTTTCAGAACTGTCCGAATTTGCGCGAACTCACGCGTCTATTCCGACTTTAGGCTACACCCACTTCCAACCAGCTCAGCCTACCACAGTCGGGAAGCGGGCAACCTTGTGGATTCAAGATTTGATTCTAGACCTAGATGAGATGGAGCATCGCCTTGGCTCACTGCGTTTTAGAGGCGTCAGGGGAACAACCGGCACGCAAGCATCATTTCTAGAGCTGTTTAATGGTGATCACGATAAGGTCGACGCACTAGACGCTGCCGTAGGTCGCAGAATGGATTTCGCAGGCTCCTACCCAGTCAGTGGGCAAACCTACCCAAGAAAAGTGGATTTCCAGGTTCTTTCAACCCTGGCTGGCATAGCGACGTCAGTTTCGAAGATCGGGCATGACCTCCGCCTTCTGGCGCATCTGCGGGAGGTGGAAGAACCGTTCGAAAAAGAGCAGATTGGATCTTCGGCAATGCCCTACAAACAGAACCCGATGCGCGCAGAGCGAATGTGTGCTCTCAGCCGGCACGTCATCGTTCTCTCGCAGGATGCAGCTTTCACAGCTGCAACTCAGTGGCTAGAACGAAGCCTCGACGATTCAGCGAACAAACGCGTATCAGTCCCGGATGCATTTCTCACCCTAGATGGATGCCTCGTTCTTCTTGAGAATGTGGCTTCCGGAATCACCATTAACCGGAACATGATCCGCAAAAACCTATTGGAACACCTTCCCTTTATGGCCACAGAGACAATCTTGATGCACGTGGTCTCAAGGGGTGGTGACAGACAACACCTCCACGAGCGCATTCGGCAACATTCATTAGCGGCTGCAAAGCGTGTGAAAGAGGACGGCGAGGGACTTGATTTGCTTGAGAGGATTGCTGGAGATGAGTCTTTTGGCCTCTCTCTGGATGATCTACAAGGGCTCACCGACCCACGTAAGTTCATCGGTAGAGCACCAGAGCAAGTCACCCGCTTCCTCAACGAGGAAGTCGAGCCATTGTTAGCTCGGACTGAGGAGCGCATGCAGCCAATCTCCGACCCAGATATCCATGTCTAATTCAGCACCTGTTCTTGAATCTGAACTTGACCTAAAGCTCCTGCACAGAGGTAAGGTCAGAGATGTCTACGAAGTCGACTCAGAAACGCTATTGATGGTTGCGTCCGATAGGGTTAGCGCGTTTGACGTCGTGCTCCCACAACCCATCCCCTTCAAGGGGGAAGTGCTAACGCTCGTGACTGCCTGGTGGCTCGAGCAACTAGGTGGCCATCTCGACCACCATCTCTTGGCGGTTGATCCTGATATTATCGCAGAGCGCCAACCGAAGTTGAGTGCGTCACGAGATCTCTGGAAGCGACGCTCAATGCTCGTGAGGAAGACAGATCCCGTATTGGTTGAGTGCGTCGTTCGTGGGTACATCACGGGCTCAGCGTGGAAAGAGTACGAACTGAGTGGAACTCTCGCGGGAGAGCCGTTAGCTACAGGCTTGAAAGAGAGCCAACAGCTAGATCCTCCAATCTTCTCTCCAGCCACAAAAGCTCAGGAAGGACACGACGAGAACATTACCTATGATGAAGTTGTAGAACTGCTTGGCCTGGAGCTCGCGCAACAGTTGCGAGACCTCTCTCAACGCCTCTACGCCTACGGGCGTGATGTGGCTAACCACCGGAACATCATTCTAGCAGATACCAAGTTTGAGTTTGGATTTGCTTCTACGGGTGAGTTGCTTCTGATCGACGAAGTACTCACTCCGGACTCATCTCGCTTTTGGCCTAAAGAGACTTATGCGACTGGTCGAGGACAGCCATCTTTAGACAAGCAACCTATTCGAGACTGGTTAAACGAATTAGAGGGCTGGGACAAGAATCCCCCAGCTCCAGACCTTCCCCAAGAGGTCATAGAAGCAGCCTCAAACCGCTATCAAGATGTCTTCCAAAGGCTAACCGGTGTCCCACTAGAGTCGTACAAGCCCCCTCACTTTGGAGCTGAAGGGTGAAGTTTGCTCCGGAAGGCAATCCCTTCATTGTTGCTGCTTTACTGTTAGCCATTGGAGGATGGTTCGCGGCTGCTCAATTTGGTGGCTGGGTTATGACTGCACTCGCGGTCACACTGTCGAGTTTGACACTGTTCATTCTTTGGTTTTTTAGGGACCCCACTAGAAAGCTCCCGAGCGATGGCACTGCAGTCGTTGCACCCGGTGAGGGCAGGGTAATCGACATCTGTGAGATAGAGGAACCAAATTTCCTACAAACTACTGCTAGGCGCATCTCGATCTTCTTAAACGTGTTCGACGTTCATGTTCAGCGTTCTCCGGTCGATGGCGTCATTGAGCACCGTGAATACAGGCCTGGGACTTATCAGGCCGCTTGGCTCGACAAGGCTTCAGAACACAATGAACAAGCCTCAGTGGGAATCACCACACCTTACGGAAAGATTCTAGTTCGCCAAATCGCTGGCCTCATAGCAAGGCGAATTGTGACGGATGCATTTGAGGGTGATGAAATTAAGCGAGGTGAGAGAATCGGACTGATTCGTTTCGGGTCTCGGGTTGAGTTGTTCGTTCCTCTGCATTGGGAGGTCACGTGTGCGGTAGGTGACAGGACTCGTGTTGGAGCAACTACTTTGGCACGACTCCCAGTGAGACTAGAACCTTGAGGACCCCTCGCCCACCGAGTCGCCAAACCCTCCAACGCGGGATCGTGATACTCCCGTCTGCATTTACTCTAGGAAATCTATTCTTTGGCCTTTATGCAATGGTAGCGGCCTCTAGGGGTGACTTTATATGGGCAGGCTGGTTCATTGTATTTGCGGGCACCTTGGATATGCTCGACGGAAGTGTGGCCCGATTCACCAGAACCGGCTCACGTTTTGGCGCAGAACTTGACTCCCTGGTTGACGCAATCTCATTCGGGGTCGCGCCGGGTTTCATCATGTATCAGCTCTTCTTTTCGGACACACCGTGGAGCTGGATCCTCTCATTCGTCTATGTGACCGCTGTAGTAGTGCGCCTTGCGCGCTTTAACATCGAGGAGGGAGGCGAACCCAAACGACACTTCCATGGACTACCTTCCCCGGCGGCGGGGATAACTCTAGCGAGTTTTTACCCATGGAGTCAGACATCGTTATTCGAAGTCTATTTGAGTGACCTGCCGTGGCAGCAGATCATGGGAGTCGCACTCGTCCTGCTAGGTGTCCTCATGGTAAGCCATGTGCCTTATGCGAAATTTCCAAAGATTGGCTTGTACACCGGGAAGGGCATTGCAAATACGGTCCTGGTATTAGCCGGGCTTTTCGCAGCATTCACCGTACCCCGCTACTACTTCTTCTCTTTCTGCCTACTCTATATAACGTGGGGACTTATGAAGTCTGTACTCCTCGGACTCCTTGATCGACTGCCGGGTGGGGACCCTCTCATGGAAGAGGAGGAAAGCGGGCTTGAAGTCCGTTCACTCGATTATGTTGATCTTAACGCACACAACCCTGACAGGCCGCAGATTAAGGTCCATGAAACCATGGAGGACCAAGCTTGAGCCAGTTCCAGTTGGAGATTCGGGTCAAGCCTCGACCAGGGTTGCTCGACCCTCAAGGAAAAGCTATCCACAATGCCCTCCATTCACTGGGTTGGGATAGCATTGAGGATGTCCGGGTCGGCAAAGTTATCTACCTAGAACTTGAGGCCGACTCTAGAGAAATCGCGGTCGACAGAGTCCACGCTATGTGCCGAAAGTTACTGTCAAATCCGGTGACTGAGGATTTTGAAGTTTCAGTCTCAGAAGAAGTAGAGGCTGAACCGTTATGAGAGCAGCGGTTGTGACTTTTCCTGGATCAAACTGTGACTACGATCTTTACAAGGCCATTCAACAAGTCGGTGGCGAAGCCAGTTTCGTTTGGCACAGAGAACGAGGCTTGGAAAGTTACGATGCCGTGCTCCTTCCTGGTGGGTTCTCCTATGGTGACTACTTGAGGGCCGGTGCAATCGCCAGAATGAGTCCGATCATGGAGGATGTGGTTGAGTTCGCCAATAACGGAGGGGCCGTCCTCGGGATCTGTAATGGCTTTCAGATCCTGTGCGAAGCTGGACTTCTACCTGGCGCTCTGGTTCGGAATGCGTCGCTATCCTTTCAGAGCAAAGATGTGAGACTCCGAGTTGAACGAACCGACACCCTTTTCACGACAGGTTATACTCTCGGACAGACTCTCAGGGTACCTATAGCACACGGGGAGGGAAACTACGAGGCGGACCAAAGGACACTCGAGCAACTCGAAACTGAAGGTCGAGTCGTATTTCGTTATGTGGACCAAGCTGGCGAGACGACTGAAGACGCTAACCCGAATGGATCTTGGCACAATATCGCAGGCATCACAAACGCTACAGGAAATGTACTGGGAATGATGCCGCACCCTGAGCGATCTATGGAACAGCTACTAGGCTCTGTGGACGGTGTTGCACTTTTTACGTCGCTGGGTTCAAACCTCGCGATGCTCACCAACTAATTCACCTCTAACCTACTGGACACTAACAAGAACCGTGAGCAAAGCTGACGGCGCAATCACAGAAGTCCCGGTCTCAGCCCGGGCGGGAGACCCACCCATCACTCCCGAATTAGTCGCTGACCACGGGCTCTCTGAGGATGAGTACGAGCGGATCCAAAGGATTATGGGGCGTGAACCAACCTTTACAGAGCTGGGTGTCTTCAGCGCTATGTGGTCTGAGCACTGTGGGTACAAGAACTCGAAGCGCCTCCTCAAGCTTCTGCCGATATCTGCCCCGTGGGTCATTCAAGGGCCTGGCGAAAATGCTGGGGTAATCGACGTAGGAGATGGGTACGCACTTGCATTTAAGATCGAGTCGCACAACCACCCTTCGGCGGTAGAGCCTTATCAAGGTGCTGCAACCGGAGTAGGCGGCATTCTCAGAGACATTTTTACTATGGGTGCTCGACCGGTTGCAGTTTTGGACTCACTTCGTTTTGGTGACCTCACGAGCGGCCGGGTACGATATCTATTTGACGGTGTCGTTCGCGGTATCGGTGATTACGGAAACTGCGTGGGAATTCCAAACATTGGAGGAGAGGTTGCCTTCGACCGGGGATACGAAGGCAACCCAATCGTAAACGCGATGTGCCTAGGGCTCATGAAAAAGGAAGAGCTGATCACCGCCTCTGCATCAGGTGTTGGAAACACACTAATGGCAGTCGGGGCACGCACAGGTCGTGATGGGATTCATGGTGCAACATTTGCGAGCGAAGAACTCTCCGAAGATTCGGACGAGTCTAGCCGCCCACAGGTACAGGTTGGAGACCCATTCACCGAGAAATTGCTATTAGAAGCAAGCCTAGAGTTGATCGCGAGTGGAGCAATTACTGGCATTCAAGATATGGGGGCCGCAGGGATCACATCTTCGGCTTCGGAGATGGCCGGTCGAGCAGGTAACGGTGTCGAGATGGAAATGAGTAGTGTCCCTGTGCGTGAGAAGGGCATGACCCCCTATGAGATTCTGCTTTCTGAGTCCCAAGAACGGATGCTAGTCGTCGCTGAAAAGGGTCGAGAGAATGAGGTTCGGGAGATTCTCGAAAAATGGGAATTGGAAGCAGCAGAAATCGGATGTGTGACGGACGACGGGCGCTTCCGGATTCTAGAGGACGGTCTGGCCGTTGCTAACATCCCTGCCCTACCCCTTACAGACGGCTGCCCTACTTATGAGCGGGAAGGATTGGAATCATCCGAAATTCAAAACCTTAGGAATACTGATCTAAGTGAGCATCTTATTCCTGAGGGTGACCTCACAAAAACGTTTCTAAAGCTGCTTGGTTCACCAAACGTCGCTTCAAAGCGTTGGATCTACCATCAGTACGATACGACAGTCCGCACAGCCACAGCAGTGCGCCCAGGGGGAGACTCGGGAGTCATCAGAATCAGGGGAACAACGCGTGCTATTGCAGCGACAACAGACTGCAATGGGAGGTTGGTCTACCTCGAGCCAAGGACAGGGGCAAAGATCGCCATGGCCGAAGCGGCCCGTAACCTAGTGTGTGTTGGTGCCGTTCCAACCGCAGTTACGAATAACCTTAACTTCGGCAACCCACTTAAGTCGCACATTTATTATCAACTTCGAGAGGCTGTACTCGGGATGGCTGAAGCATGTGATACGTTTGAAACCCCTGTAACTGGTGGCAATGTATCGCTATACAACGAAACTGACGGTCGAGCCATCTATCCGACACCAGTAATCGGAATGGTAGGGGTTATTGAAGATGTAGAAAAAATTACTCCACAAGCCTTTCAGAGAACCGGTGACATCATTGTCCTCTTGGGTACCAATACCAATGAAATTGGAGGTTCAGAGTACCTATACATCACGGCCAGCCTAGTAGCTGGCACTCCACCTGCTGTTAACCTTGATGCTGAGCGATCTCTCCAGCAAACAGTTCTGGAGATGAACTACGAGCTAAAGATCCGCTCAGCTCACGACTGTTCCGAGGGTGGGCTCGCCTGTGCTTTGGCTGAGGCAGTCTTGGGCGATGGGGATAACCCATTCGGTGCGAGTATCACCCTAGACGACCAGATACGTCCGGTCCCACTGCTATTTGGAGAGGGCCAAGGACGGATAATCGTGTCTTGTGATCCCTTGTCTTTGGAGGCCGTATTACGGATTGCAAAAAAACACGATGTCCCAGCTATACAAATCGGGTATGTCACAGAAGCATCAGAGGGCTTCCAGATTACTACGCGAGAAGGAATGGTCTCAGCATCGTTATCCAAGCTATCCTCAACCTACTTTGATACACTTTCCAGCTTAATGACCGTCACCACCGCGAGTTCTTAACATGTGTGGCATCGTGGGGGTCAGCGGGGTCGAGGATGCCGCTCAGCAGGCCTACCTAGCTATGTATGCACTGCAACACCGTGGCCAAGAGGCTGCTGGAATCGTTGCCTTTGAGAATGGGGCGATCTCATCTCACAAGGGCCGCGGACTCGTCTCAGAGGTCTTTGATACAGATGCACTCGAGCAGCTTAAAGGAGATACAGCAGTAGGTCATGTGCGCTACTCAACAGCTGGTGGAAATGACGTAGCCAACGTCCAACCCCTGACTGTAAAGTATGCTAGTGGAGACCTCGCACTGGCTCATAACGGTAATCTGACTAACCACCGAGACCTCCGAGAACGGTTGGTTGAAGAAGGAGCGATAGTTAGATCTTCTGCAGACTCTGAGACTTTGGTGCACCTTATAGCCAAATCCCGCCACGATACGGTCGAGACACAGATCGACGATGCACTCTCGCACCTGGAAGGAGCATTCTCAGTAATCCTTTCAGTTGGCTCAACGATCTACGCGGCCCGAGATCCGCGCGGTTTCCGACCTCTCGTCCTGGGTCGAAAGGACCAGGGCCACATCGTGGTCAGCGAAACATGTGCCCTGGATATCATGGGCGCCGACTACGTTCGGGATCTTGAACCTGGCGAGGTGATCCGAATACACCGGGGAACAGTTGAGGTGCTTCGCTCCCTCAAGCCAGCCAACCGCCCTGCACCATGCATCTTTGAGTTAGTCTACTTTGCTCGCCCGGATTCGAGTATCTGGGGTGAAAGTGTCGATCGAGCGCGCCGAAAATTTGGAAGGCAGCTTGCTAGAGAGCACCCAATTGAAGCTGATGCCGTAATCTCCGTGCCAGATAGCGCGAACTCTGCGGCACTCGGGTTCTCGGAAGAAAGTGGTATTCCCTATGAACTTGGCCTTCTACGTAATCACTATGTTGGCCGAACATTTATTCAACCTCAGCAGTCAGATCGCGACTTTGGTGCCCGTATGAAGTACAACCCCGTCCGAGAAGTCATCGACGGGCAGAGGGTTGTTGTCGTCGATGATTCATTAGTGCGTGGCACAACATCAAGAAGCCTGGTTCGAATGCTCCGTCAGGTCGGCGCCTCAGAAGTCCACTTCCGGATTGGCAGTCCTCCTGTCCGCTGGCCCTGCTTCTATGGAATTGATATGCCGACTCGCCGCGAACTCCTTGGCTCTGAGCTAAACATCCTCGAGATCGCGGCCAAGCTCGGAGTCGACTCTCTTGGATACCTATCACTAGAGGGAATGGTCGAGGCCGTAGCTGATGCCGGACCATACTGCACGGCTTGCTTCTCAGGAGAATACCCCGCTCCTCTTCTGGATGTGGAGAAGGGACTTGCTTCCCGTGAAGGGCTGCTGCAGCAGCAGAACTGAGGGCGATCAAGGGGCTCTGATCCCAACCTCCATCATCCGAACCGTTCCTGGAGCTAAAACTCTCTAGAAAAAAGAGTCGGCGAGGTCAACGAACTGTCGAGAACCCATGTAAAGAGGCGTCCTTTGATGTAAGGTCTGGGGCTCAATCTCCAAGACGGTTCGACAGCCATCAGTTGCACGCCCTCCGGCTTGCTCTACGATCATCGCCATGGGGGCCGCCTCATAGAGGAGGCGAAGCTTCCCCTGAGGACTCTTATTGTCGGCCGGATACATGAACAGGCCTCCCTGTAACAATGTCCGGTGGATATCTGCCACAAAAGAGCCGATATACCGTGAGCTGAACCCTGCATCGTTCTTAAGGTGTGTGACCAACTGCTGCTGTTGAGGATCCCAACGATTGAAATAGGCCTCGTTCACAGAGTACACCTTCTGCGGCTGCTCTGGGAAACGCATCTGCGGGTGGCTAAGCAGGAATTCCCCAATCGCGGGGTCCAGCGTGAAGCCATGCACTCCCGCTCCACTCGTGTACACGAGCATAGTTGATGAGCCGTAAAGCACGTAACCAGCTGCAACCTGTCGTGATCCGGGTTGCAAGCAGTCATCAAGGGTGCCTCGGTCATCCTTTGATCGCTTCCGGTGGATACTGAAAATCGTCCCAATCGACACGTTTACATCAATATTCGACGAGCCATCCAATGGGTCGAAGATTACGACGTAATCCCCGGCGGGAAACTTCTCAGGAATTGAAATGAGGCCTTCCGATTCCTCTGAGGCCATACAGGCAACCAGACCTGTATGATCCAAAGCTTTTCTGATCACGTGGTCCGCAAAAACATCTAGCTTCTGGACCTGCTCTCCATGCACATTCTCATCACCCGAGGACCCTAGAATGTCTGCTAGACCAGCCTTGTTCACCTCTCGACCAATAACCTTTGCAGCCACTGCAATATCTTGCAGTAAATCAGTAAATGCCCCAGTCGCTTCCGGGTGCAAGCGCTGCTCGTCCACTAAGAAACGAGAGATAGTAACAACGTGGCTATCAGGCATGACCTCAAACATCTGAGTCATGACAAGGACGTCAACGCCCCACGCTAAACTAGTGGCTCACATTAGGCCGCATAATTCTTGAAATCTTCTTTTCTTTGTTTGTCTATAATACAGATTCTTAAAGCTAAACTTTCACCTTTAGCTCAGAAGGACATGACCCCGTAAGTCCTTTAGCAGCTTTTATGTACAAGGATACCTTCTTCCAAACTCTCTAAGTTCTCCTAGGGATCAAGAAGGGATTCTCCAAACGGATCTAGCACTCCCACGCTGCAGGATAAATCATTCCGTTGAGCATTATCAATCAGCACTATTCTTCGCCCTCAACAAACATATCCTGCTGATCGCGGTCCACGAAGCGATTACGCTCTTCTAGGTCTTCAGCTTCGAGCCTTGCACGAAGAATATCCCGAACCTTGAGATCCGAATGGATGCCGGCGATAAGCATTACGAGCATTCCTGCAAGCAAACTAACAAATGCGATGACGGTCAGAGAGACCCCGTAAAAGGCTACAAACCCTAGATTGAGTGTCACTCGTTGCCCCCCATTTAAGGAAGCGAATACCATTGCCAGTGCGATCGGCAACAGTATGGCTACCCATTTCAAGAGACGGCTCACACGCCTACCGCACCAACAGATCCAAGGCGCTCAGCACCGATGAATGTGGCCCCAGTCGTCCGCTCGAGCTGAATGCGTCTATACTCACCTATGAGAGTCGGATCACCGTCGAAAACTACGACCTTATTCCTTCTGGTCCGACCGAGAACCTGGCCTTTGTGCCGCCCACACTTCTCGATAAGAACTTCTTCTATGCGCCCGACCTCATCTTGGTTGATCTCAGCCTGGATCCTGCGGCTCACGTCGATCAGCTGCTCCAAACGGGCCTGGGCTTCATCAGGAGGTATGAAATCTTCCTCAGGCAGACGCGTAGCAGGAGTACCTTCTCGGAGCGAATACTTGTAAGTAAACGCATCGTCGAATCGCACCGTGTGCATCAGTTCGAGGGTATCCTGGAACTCGTCTTCCGTCTCACCGGGGAAGGCAACAATAATGTCGGTCGATAGCGCAATGTCAGGAATCGCGTCACGCACCATCTCGATCTTCTCCAACAGCTGTTCCACCGTGTATCGACGAAGCATGCGCCTCAGCGTGCGATTATTGCCGGACTGCGCCGGGAGATGTAGCTGCTCACAAACTGCATCCTCCGCAGCCATCACCTCCACCAAGCGAGGTGTCACATCGATAGGATGAGGTGAAGTAAAACGAACTCTCCGAATACCGTGAACCCGTGCTACCTCACGGAGCAGATCCGGGAAGTCGATACCTTCCGAAGAATAAGAGTTGACCGTCTGACCAAGCAGTGTCAGCTCAGATACCCCATCTTTCACAAGTCCGCGGACCTCTTCCACGATGTCCCGCGGACCTCTGTTCTTCTCCGGTCCGCGAACATATGGCACGATGCAAAAGGTGCAGCGGTGGTTACAACCGCGCTGGATTGGAAGCCATGCACTTGGGCCTTCAGAGCGCCTCTGTTCAAGCCCCTTATAGTTCTCTTCCGAATGAAACGCTAGCACAGCGAGCTGCTTACGCTCCTGGGGCTTATCATCCAGCCCTCTGATCGCCTGCGGAAGTGAACGGTAACTGTCTGGACCCATGACCAGATCAACGAATGGAGCCTTCTCCAGAAGATCATCACCCATGCGCTGTGCCATGCACCCGGTAACGCCTATGACAAGGTCTGGGTTTTCTCGCTTGAGCCCATTAAGCTGGGATACTCTCCCGAGAACACGTCGCTCAGCATGCTCTCGAATAGCACAGGTATTTACGAGGACCACGTCGGCTTCCTCTGGATTTTCAACAATCGTGTATCCGCGAGCCGCGAGAATACCCTCCATGAGCTCGCCGTCGCTCACATTCATCTGGCATCCATACGTCTCCACATAGACACGCTTTGCACTAGCATTCTGAAGCATCTGTCAATTCGGACACATTTCGAGGGGGGCGTCAATACGTAGGTGCTCGGCATCCCCTGACAACGTTCCGTCAAATATGCCACTTGGCCGAGCGCTTTCGCCTTGAATTTCAACCCGCAAATAGTCACCTGTGAGACCAGTCCTGCCTTCACCCTCAAGGACGACACGAGCTGGGGATCCTACTCTATTTCCCCGATAAGCCACACCCTTGTTTAGTCCCGATTCGCGGAGTTCTCGGGCCCTTTCCCCAGCAATGCGCTGAGGCACCGCACTAGGAAGACCACTTGCTGGTGTCCCGTTCCGAGGTGAAAACGGGAAGACATGCAAATACGTGAAGGGAAGCTCCGATACAAGATCTACCGTCGCCCGATGATCAGCATCAGTTTCTCCGGGGAAACCACTGATTATGTCAGCCCCAAGGCCTAAGGGCTGTACTCTTGCTGCAATTTCCAGAGCACGGGCACGATATTGCTCTCGAGTATGCCAGCGCCTCATGGACCGAAGAACCGCATTCGCACCACTCTGTAGCGGCATATGTAGGTGAGGGGCCAACTGTCCGCCAGACGTAGCCATAAGCTCTAGCAATTGATCGTCGACTTCTGTCGCCTCAACACTACCCAAACGAAAACGGATCTTCGGGACCCTGTCCAACAGTACGCTGCAGAGTTCAGCTAGGCTGGAAGAAACGGGTAAATCCAACCCGTAATGACCAATATGAATACCTGTCACAACGAGCTCAGAATGCGCTTTAGCGAGGAGCTGCGCCTCCTGGACAACCTGGTTAACCGGCCGCGAACAGGAAGGTCCTCGCGCGAGCCTGGTGGCACAAAAAGAGCACCGCCGATCGCAACCATCTTGTACTTTTAGCCAACCCCGGGAAGCACCTCGCCGGTGTTGGAGGAGTTCCCCGCCGATCGGCTCGGTATTGATCCGATCAAGTCTTGTCCTAAGCTCAATTTGCACTAGAGATTTCGCTGTGACAGCCTGAGCTATGGTTACAGGATCGTGCCCTGACACAACCGCACTGACCCCCTTCATTGATTCATATGTGGCAGGCTGAAGCGCAGCTGAACACCCCACCACCACGATTGACGTGTTAGGCTGTTCCCGATGCACTCTCCTGATAAGCCGCCGCGCATCAGCATCCGCCTGATTTGTTACTGTGCACGTGTTGACCACAACGACCTCTGCATCTGAGCGAAGACCCATCGTCGTGAGCCCATTAGCCTCTAGCTCCTGACGCATGCGCTCTGTGTCGTACTGGTTGGCTTTACAGCCGAAAGTGTGATAGTAGACACTCACGTCTAAGCACCCGGATTAGAAGCTAGCCAGCCTGACTGAAACGGTCCCTCGCCAAAAGTCTTCGGTTATGCTCCCGCCAGACCTCTGGCCGCGCTCAACCGCCAGATCAGTGGTGGCTAGGACAACCCCATCGGTCTCGTTCAAAGTGAGGGCAAGGCCTCCAGAGAAAATCCTCTCTTGCACTACACCCGAACGCAGCGTGAATGGAAGTTGAGTACTTCTATATCCCACACGCAGTGGCGCCTCTTTACCTAAAACTCGTGCCTGTGATAATTCCAGGCCCACACCAAAACCCCTGGTTGCACGAGCCTTGGCTCCACTAACAAGATCTTTCTCAATTTGCGACCAGTCGGCACTAGTCGCACTCGCAACTACGATCAACCCAGGTGAAAGGCGCACGCTTGCCCCAACCATAAGCTGCAGGGGGATACTGAATGATCGGTTGACACCTGTAGTTTGTTCTGTTGCTTGGGCCCCTAGGCCACTCGACCACGTAGCACTTGCTGCCACTCGAATCAAAGATGACAAGTCCGAAGACAAACCTGCTGAAATTACTTCGCCAGAATAGGACCAAAGCCCCCGTGTCTCGTAGTCGGCTACATCCCCACTCCCAGTTGTGTCCCCAAAATCACGAGCCAGTCTGCGTTCCACAGTACCAGCATAACGACCGATATTCAGTCCCAACGAGGTGTTAGGCAGGATGTATCGCCCGTAACCGAATAAGATTGTTGATACCGAACCATCTTGTCTGAAATAGTCAGCAGCTTCTGCCGGAACACCGCCGAGGTCTACTGTTACCGGGCGCTCACCGCTGAAGTTCTGATCTAGAAAAGACGTGAGCTGGATTGTGGCTGTACCTCCAAAAACTGGATAAGCCATGCCTATAAGCGGAAACCGACCTCCTTGCGAGTCCCGGATCTCGCTGGACCCGTCTTCCGTATATTCTGCCCAAGTTGGCTGCGCGGAGAAGACACCTGTAGGAAACAGAAGACGACCTGCCCCTCCCGGATCAGCCGGAAGGAGAGACGCCCCTGGAAGACCGATCCCGAAGCTTCCTAACGCTCGTGCGCGCCCATCAAGAGCCTCCACCGGCAATCCAACCCCAGCCGAATTGAAAATCGACTGGCCGCTTACTGAGGCAGCACAACAGGCCAAAGCGAGCGTGAGACTGGCAAGATACGACCTCATGGTAGCTCCATAGGTCGACTTACCGTCAAGATTAGTTTCAGCATCGGCTCCATCGAGCTCCCAGGTCCGTGAAAGGAAGCAAAAGCAAAGGACGATGGTTCTGCCTTAGAGATGAGCGCGAGAGTGTTAGGTCGATCGCGTCCACTGACCTCAGGCTCACTCAAGAGGTCCCTCACAAAAGAAGTGATGGGAACCTCCACCAACTGACCGTCCTGTAACCCAAAAAAGTCTCCGGGTATAACCGTGCCGAACGGATTCTGGATTAGCGATTCTCCTAGTGGTGATTTTGGTAGAGCATCACGACTTAGGACTGCCCGAACGTCGAGCCTCATCGAGTCCGATGGCTGGAAGGCAGCATCTTCTGTCACCCGGCTTCTGAGGCTAAGGCCAGCAAAACTGACGTCCTGTGGGCTGATCGCAAACGGGCAACCAGCCGCTGCGCACAGTTCGGGTGGGCCTGTAAGTTCATCTGGCATAGTCAAATCCAACACCGTACGCCAGGATGGAGTACCACCGACCCGGACTCCGTTCGCGGGCGGCTGTGAGACGTGGTCGTAGATAAAGGTGGCTTGATCAGCAGGTGTTGTCAGAATCAGGACAGTATCAGGGTTGATGCTGGAGCGAGTTGTTACATGAAGGAAGGCGGCATGCATGAACAGTCGCTCCCCAGGAGTAACTAATTCAATGCGTGCGCCCCGTGTCTTGTCTGAACTGTCACCCCAAGCGGCAATCTGCGCAGAATCAACAAGAAATGAGATAGTGTCACCTTCCGCCGGGTCCCACGTTGCAGTATCCACGACTGATACCGGCCCACCACCGACCTCTACCCAGGGTATATCCACACCCACACTATCGACAGCCGAAGACCAATTTACGGTCCCACCGTCCCACTCTTGCTGCACCGCACCAAGCACAAGGTCGACCGGCCCAGTGTTGGTGCTTGCATCGGAGTCGAACCAAGCCATCACTCGACCACCGATATACGTCAAGTCGTCATCCTCGCGAGTCGTTCCAGTCGCATCAACTACGCTAGCTTTGGTTGGATATTCTGCGAACCGGACCAGCGTCCTGGCTGAAAGCGTACCTGCGTAGGACTCTGCTATGATCCCCGCTCCCAACTCCTGAGGCTTCCCGTATCCACCAAAAACTTCAAGTCCAGAACCGAATTGGTTCCAGTCGAGCTCAATCTCCAAAGTTAATGGCTCACCCGGAAGCTGTGCGTCGTCCAAGGAAGTGGGAATTGTCTCACGACATCCAACAATTCCAGCTGAGACGGCGACCAGTGTCACCGTCAATAGCCTTCTAGACCGGTTTATCGTCGTTCCCATCAACTCCTGGACTCATCCTTCGACTCGTTCTCAACATTACACCCAGCGTGAACTGAGCTATCACTTCCGGGCACCGCCGCACCGACTCGGAAACCCGAGTGCAGAGCATAGGCACGCTCCATTGTTCTGCGATCTATAGAGATCAATCGATCATGATCCATTCAGGCCTGTCCACACTCTAGGGAGACGATCAGTGAAGCCAGTTAGTACCTCATAGCTGATCGTGCCGGCCAGTTCGGCCACGTCGTCCACAGTGATCCTCTCTGGACCATTTGCACCAATAAGGGTCGCAATATCTCCAACCGCGACTTTTGGAACGTCAGTGATATTTACCACTGTCATATCCATTGAGATCCTTCCGATAATCGGCACACGAACACCCCCTAGAAAAGCACTCCCGCGATTTCCGAGTGACCGAGGCAATCCATCCCCATAGCCAATCCCCAGAGTCGCCCATCGTTCTGGGCCATCTGCTCTGTATGTTGCTCCGTAACCAAGTGTGTAGCCTTCCGATACCTCTCCAACATGAATAACTCGAGCATGCAGAGAAACTAGCGGCACAGGGCTAGGTTGATCGACTCCGACTTCCCCGCCATAGAGAAAGATCCCTGGCCTAACTGCAGCTGCTGCATAGTCAGGGGTCCTGAATAATCCCGAACTGTTTAGGAGATGCACCATTAGGCCATCCGGAGGATTCTTAAGTTGGGCTAGAACCTCTTGTAGACGAGACCACTGATTATGTACGCTCAGTTCATCTTCATCTGCAGAATGTAGGTGGGTGAAGAAACCCACCCAATTGATGCTATCCGATGCAGCTTCTTGGAGCCGTGGCAACCATGAAGATGCTACTCGCCAGTCAAACCCTGTACGACCCATGCCGGTATTGATATCCACATGGACATGCGGTTTTCTGTCCAGCTTATAGGCACGTGTTATCACCTCATCGAGACCCATTAAGCTCGAAACAGTCAACTGGAGATCGCCACTGAGCGCGCGGTCGAGAGACTCTCCTGTAAGTGGGCAAAAGACGATAATAGGATCCTCAACCCCTATTTCTCGGAGTTCAAGTCCTTCGTCTGCCGTTGCCACTCCCCATCCCCAGGGATCCTCTGCTTGCAGGGTACGCACAGTCTGCTTGACACCGAGACCATAGCCGTCGGCCTTCACCATAGGAATGATACGCGTCTCCGGACCAACCTCATCTCGGAGACGCGAGAAGTTCTGCTTGAGAGCGTCGGCACGTACTCGTATCCAAGAACGAGCCTGAGGATTCGTTGACATGTGGCTCTAAAGATGCCAAGAACAGTCGTTGCACACGAGCCCACTCCCCTTTCCAAGAGTACGTCTGTGAGAAAACAGAACCCACGCATCAGACCTGACGATGGCGAACATCGGTTTCATGGATCCGGATCTATGGAACGTGCTCTATCTCTCGTTCGATACCTACGAGCGGAATGCCCCTGGGATAGCAGTCAAACCCCTGAGTCTTTGATCCCGCACCTACTTGAGGAAACGCATGAGGTGATTGACGCTATCCGGGGGGGGGATGTCAACGAGCTTGAAGAGGAACTAGGAGATCTTCTCTTAAATCTCGCCTTTCAGATCGTAATAGCAGAGGAAGTAGGTCAGCTAGATGCAGACTCAGTTTACGGACGCTTAGAAACCAAAATGATTGGAAGGCATCCCCAGCTATTTGGAAACGGAGAGTACCAAGAATGGGAGGCACTAAAAGCTGCAGAACGGCTGTCTACTGGGGGTGTGCTTGATGGGCTAGCCAAAGGGCTAGATCCGCTGACCAAAGCATATCGGATACAAGAACGCGTCGCTGGCATCGGCTTTGATTGGCCTAATCCACAAGGTGCGCACGACAAGGTCACCGAAGAGTTGGAAGAGGTCACTGAAGCGATTGAATCGGGTTCGACTCAGGATATTGTCGAGGAACTAGGAGACCTCCTATTCGCAGTGGTCAACCTAGTAAGGCTCACGGGTGCGCACCCCACAACCGCGCTCGCCCGGGCCAATACGAAGTTCCACAAGCGCTTCGAGAATCTTGAAGCTCTCGCAAAACAAAGAGACATCGATCTCACGGCAGCTGGGCTAGAGACCCTGGATATGCTGTGGGAGAAAGTGAAACAGGAGCCGGATAATTTGCCTTAGTAGCCCGCCTGTTTATCTACTACATTTTTCCACTTATCAAGTGGGGCCCCTTCAAAAAAACACGCGATATTTCGCTTAATGAGGTCCATTTCTCGACGCCAGAAACCACGTGTGACAGCAGACACGTGTGGCGTAAGGATCACGTTTTGAAGCTCCCACAGAGGATGCGCTTCGGGCAACGGCTCTTCTGCAAAGACGTCCAGCCCTGCACCGCGAAGTCGACCGACTTGTAGGGCTTTCACTAGCGCTTCTTGATCGACCAACTTACCTCGAGCCACATTAATAAGGATGGCGCCTTCTTTCATTTTTAAGATGGCTTCCTCATCTATAATGCCTCTCGTTTCAGGTGTCAGAGGTGCAGTCAGTACAAGAGCATCACTCTCACGCAGCAACCTCTCTAATCCTTTACTTCCCTGTAGCAATTCGATACTAGAACCCACACCGCCTCCTCCAGAGACTGCCTCTAAATCGAACTCTACGCCCTTCGGTGTCGTACGCTTAAGCGCAATCACTCTGGCCCCCAAACTCGACACACGCCTTGCCACCTCTTTACCAATTCCCCCGAAGCCAAGTATTCCTATCGTAGACTCAGGCAACTCTAAAATCGGAGCATCGGCAGCATAGAATTTGTCAACCAACCACTCTCCCTTAGCCTGCCCCTCAACAGCAAAATCAAGTCCACGAAAGAAGAAAAGGATCATGCCCAACACTGTTTCGGCGATCGGTGGCGCGTGGACGTAAGCTGAGTTCGTGAAAATTACAGGACTTTGGAGCATCTTAGTTGACAGAGACTTGCCGACGCCTGCAGCGCCTGAATGCACCCACTTCAACCCTGGCCCCGCCTCCAGTAATTCGGCTGGGATCCCAAACCCAAAGTACATTTCAGCCTCAGCAACAGCTGCTAGGATTGACGGTGCCACACGCGTAATACCATCCCCGGACCCATCGGTCTCCTCATTGATCACAACGAGCTCCCAGTCCTCTGGGAGAGCTTCCTCAAGCTCATGAGGTACCCAGTCAGGCATCGCCCAGACCAGGCGACGGTCCATCATGTCGAGCACAGCACGCGGCATCAGATTTCTGTCTCGCTTATGGGTATAGACGATTCATCATACGTGGAAAAGGAATCAACTCACGGATGTGATGTCCGCCTGTAATCCAAGCAACAGTGCGTTCAATCCCCAAACCAAAGCCAGAGTGAGGAAAGCTCCCGTATTTACGCAGGTCGAGATACCAAACATAGGCCTCTTCAGGTAGCCCCTCTTCCCGGATCCTGGCCTGAAGGCGCCCAAGGTCATCCTCGCGCTGACTTCCACCGATAATCTCACCATAACCCTCAGGAACGAGAAGGTCATCACAGAGCACGGTCCTTGGGTCTTCTGGATTTTCCTTCATGTAGAAGGCCTTAGCTTTTTTGGGGTAGTCGTGCACGAATAGAGGCAACTCTCGCTCAGCCATCAGTGCCATTTCAGCCGTTGCCCCTAAGTCTTGGCCCCATACTATGTCACTTCCACCTGCCCTTAGCTCTTCTACTGCCTCCGAGTAGCTAATTCTAGGAAAGGGGGGCTTCACGAGCTCCAACGCACTCGTGTCTCTCTCAAGGATCTTCAACTCCTCACCGCACCGATCGAGTGACCGTGCCACAATATAGGAAATGAAATCCTCTTGCAGTCTCATGTTCTCTAGGGAATCGGCAAAGGCTACTTCCGGCTCAACCATCCAGAATTCAGTTAGATGGCGCCTAGTTTTCGACTTCTCCGCTCTGAAGGTCGGCCCAAAGCAATATACTTTTCGAAAAGCAGGACAGGCCGCTTCGACATATAGCTGACCAGTCTGGGCGAGGAATGCCCTGTCACCGAAATAATCGGTCTCGAAAAGTGTTCCTGCATGCTCTCCGATAGCCCCTGTAAGAATCGGTGTGTCGATCCTCACAAAGCCTCGCTCATAAAGAAAATCGTGGATTGATTGCTCTACCTCAGCACGAACCCTTAGGCCTGCACGCTGGGTAGCGTGCCGCAACCACAGATGCCGGTGATCGAGCAAAAAATCGACACCGTGCTCCTTGGGTTGAATGGGGTAATCCGGAGCTGGAGCGATCAACTTAAGATCTGTGATACTCAACTCGTAACCACCGGGTGCCCGGGCATCTTCCTTCACCTCGCCCGTCAAGGTAACGAGGGTTTCTTGAGTCAATGAGCCGTGAATACTCCACGTTGCGTCATCTACCTGAGTTCGTACTAAGACGCCCTGAAGAAGCCCTGTCCCGTCGCGAACAACGGTGAACGCGACCTTTCCATGAGTTCGCGTCTGTTCTACCCACCCCTGAACGGTGACGGAATCACCAATGTATTCCGATAGTTCTCTTATCTCTACCATTATCGTGGTCCTAAACGCGATCTGTCCCCTTTCCTAGCAAAGGTTATTTAATGATGGGAATTCAGACTAGCCAACCGCGTACATTTCAAGTCGGTCACGATAGCGTCCTTGAAGTTGAGCATGGACGATCTGATGCTCAGCAGACGTCAACTCAGGGTCAGAAGCGATAAGGGCTCGCGCTTCCTTCTGAGCTTCCGCAAGTAGCTCCTCGTCGACGATGATATCAGCGAATCGGAGAATGGGGTCTCGTCCGTGCTGTTGCTTTCCGAATAAATCACCCTGACCTCGGATTCGAAGATCCGCTCGAGCTACTTCAAAACCATCTGTCGTCTCTGTAAGAACTCGCAAACGCTCACTCGCTTCGTCCACAAGCTCAGCGACAAGGATGCAGTGACTCTCGGTCCCTCCACGACCCACGCGTCCTCGAAGTTGGTGTAACTGGGAAAGACCAAAGCGCTCAGGGTGCTCAATGACCATGACCGTAGCATTGCCGACATCAATCCCCACTTCAATAACAGTAGTGGCAACCAAAACATCGGTCTCCCCGTCCAAGAACGTCCGCATTACCGCGTCCTTCTCAGTGCCAGAAAGCTGTCCGTGGATGAGACCTACGCAGTGGTTCGGAAAGATGTCCCGGCTTAGTCGCTCATACTCGTCTGTCGCTGCAAGTAGGTCTACTTTTTCCGACTCAGCCACCAGTGGATAGACGATATAAGCCTGGCGACCTTCAGTAATTTGTTGATGGACAAACTCATAGATGTCATCTCGGTGTTTGGGGCCCCGGATGACAGTCTGAACCGGCATTCGGCCCGGAGGAAGCTCGTCGAGCACGCTTAAATCAAGGTCGCCGTGCAGAGCCATGGCGAGTGAACGAGGAATTGGTGTTGCCGACATAACAAGTACGTCTGGCCTCACATCATCTCTCTCCATGAGCGCCATACGCTGCCGCACCCCAAAACGATGCTGTTCATCAACAACAACCAAACCCAGTGATTCAAATACGACGCTCTCTTCTATCAGTGCATGTGTCCCCACCACTAACCGGGCATCACCAGTTCGCAGTGCGTCTAGAGCAGCTCTTCTTTTAGGTGCACTTGAGCTACCCGTTAGTAAGAATACGTCAACCAAAAGTGGCGAGAGAACCTCACGTAGATTTGTGGCGTGCTGCTCAGCAAGAATTTCTGTGGGTGCCATGAGGGCCGCTTGGTAACCTCCCTCCAGAGCTAGTAGCATGGCGAATAGTGCCACGGCAGTCTTACCAGAACCCACATCGCCTTGAAGCAAGCGGCTCATGCGCCTTGGTGACTGCATATCAGCGTACACTTCACGTAAAACCCGTGCCTGGGCACTCGTCAGCATGAAGGGAAGGTTCCCGTGAAGCGGCTTGATTAGCTGGTTTGTCCGCTGGTGTTGGATCCCCGGTTCAAGGTCGGAAAATCTCCTTTTAGCCTGTGCCTGGACTAGCTGAAGAAAAAATAACTCATCGTATGCGAGCCTCCTTCTCCCTCTTTCAGCTTCTGCAATTGTCTCGGGGCGATGCAGCCAAGTGAGTGCCTGTGAAAGAAGAGGTAACTCCCTGATTCCCAACTCTTTGCCGGTGAGATATTCGTCATCGTCAGCCCATTGGAGTAACGCATCAAGGTTTTGCTCGAAAATTCTTCGTAGAACCCACTGAGGAAGTTCTTCACTTGCCGGGTACGTTACGTAGATCCGGCCACCGTTCTGGTTGATCTCCCCATCCCTGGAGACAATCGTTAGTTCACGCGGTTGAATCTGCCGTCCGTGAAAGAACTTCACGCGTCCTTGCACAAGAATTGTATCTCCTTGGTGAATCTTCCTATCGAGCCAGGGCTGGCCGGGCCAGGCTGCGGTAATCATTCCTGAATCATCTTCGAGGACGGCCTGGAAGATCCGAAGTCCTGCTCTAGTAGGAATTACACCTTTGCTCCTAACCTGGCCCAGAGCAGTCGCATCCATCCCTACTTCGAGTCCCCCGATGGGCTGGACAGTAGAGGCATCGTCATACCGACGAGGTATGTGATACAGCAAGTCACGGGCAGAAGAAATTCCCATGCGAGCAAAGGCATCCGCACGCTTTGGTCCTACGCCCTTAAGAAACTGAACAGGCCGGTCAAGCTGCGAGTAGCTCACCGCTCGGCGAAAACCCCTTCCAAGAAAGCACCCGCATCAAACATCTCAATGTCCGCCAGACTTTCTCCAGTTCCCACGAGCTTGACCGGTACGCCGTATTCTTCTTGCAAAGCCACGACAATTCCACCTCGTGAAGAAGAATCCAACTTTGAAAGAATGATGCCACTCACATCCACTGCGGCAGAGAACCCTTCCAGCTGTCGAAGAGCATTTTGTCCTACGGTTGCATCCAGTACAAGAAGGGTCTCATGCGGGGCACCCTTCAGTCTTTTTCTGATAACTCGGTCGATCTTTGTCAGCTCCTGCATAAGGTCCTTGTTACTGTGCAGTCGTCCTGCAGTGTCTATGAGAACGACATCCAAACCACGGGCCTCAGCTGCATCAAGAGCATCGAACGCAACAGCGGCTGGGTCCCCTCCCTTCTGACCCCTTAGGAACTCTCCACCGATCCGGCTAGCCCAAGATTCCAGTTGAGCCACCGCTCCAGCCCGATAAGTGTCAGCTGCAGCGACGAGCACGCGGCGACCACCTTGAGCTAACAGGTGACCCAGTTTGCCAACGGATGTTGTCTTCCCAGCTCCGTTCACACCTACTATTAAGTAGACCGTTGGACCGGATGCTGCTGTGATAAGTTCGACTCTTCTTGCCGGATCCAGTATTTCACTAATTTGCTCTTTCAGGGTCTCGGTAAGTTGAACTTGACTAAGTGCCTCGCCCCGCCTTAAGGCCTGTTCTACACGATCCGTTAGTCGAAGGGTGGCACGTACCCCAAAGTCTGCACGGAGCAGAAACTCTTCCAGCAATTCAAGCGACTCTAGATCCAAGCCCCTGGCTAATACTCGCAGATCTGTTAATCCAAAATCGACCACCCGCTGCCATAAACCCTTCGTCCGCTCTTGCTCAGTCTTTAAAAGGCGTGCCACAGTTATCAGCGAAGGCCGCTTCTGCGCCTTCCGACCCACTCAGCACACAACAGTGTAATGACCAGCAGGTAAGGCCAGGGTTGGGTTCTAAGCGGCCTAGACCCACCTTCTTCTGAACCAGAGTCCGAAGTACTGTCCGATGAGACTATCTGGGGTTGCTCCGGGGCTGTCACCATTTCGAGAGTAGAGGCAGCTACGTCGAACCGGCCCTCGACCAACAGCTCTTCTAAATCGTGCTCTATTCGATATGAATATTGTCCTGGAGGTAGTACTCCGGTCGATACCAGACCATTACTTGTGACTATTGTGTCCACCACAATAGAATCAGCTGAACTAATGATAATGCGGGGTTCAACACCGTCGTCAGGCACACTCCATATGACTGGTTGGTCTCGCTCAACCGTCCACTGGGTAGGCCGAACCTCACCATTCGTCAGTGCTTGGCCGGCAAGAAGCCAGCCTGCAACACCTGACCAAAGACGGCGATAGGCTTCTCGCCCACTCTGTCTCGCCGCCCACCGCCAAAACCCTGAAGACAGTGTTACTGCAACCCGACCCTCAGCTCGATCATCGAGATGAAGTGCGGCTTCAAGCGGCCCCGTCCCCCTGAGTTGTGTTAGAAGTGAGCCTCGAACCTGTGTCGGATCTGTTGGCAGAAGCACATCCGTCAATGGAGGCAATCCTTGCACGTCCACGCCGACCAAGGATCCTGCAATAGGAGAAGCCGGAATCTCCTGTGATACGTACCACTCACCATCGCGAGGGTCGCCCGTCGGCACACCAGCCAACTCAGCCCCCTCAGCATCCACTACGAGCAGCACATTTCGGCCTGGCCGCACAGAGAGGTTTCGTACCCACTCGTCTGCATTACTTCCCAAACCGTGAAGAACAAGCACCGCAGCACTCGAAGCAGCTAAGCCAACCGAGGCAGAGTCAACTGGCAAGCCTCTCTCAACCGCCCTCCCCATAGGCACGAAACTATCCGGCCCCACTCGAAGATAGCCGAGGCCAGGAAGACCTGTGACCTCCTCCATGACCGGTAACAGGAACCGTGGCTCCCAATCAGCCTGCAGAGAAATCAGCACTAGCGCCTCTTCCTCGTACCCGACACTAGCGTAGGAGACAGCTGTATCGTCAGAAGGAAACCCGTCTGACTCTAAGGCCACCGTAGCTTGGTACCTTACCCGTCCAGTTTCAGATGGTGTAGGAAGCGCTATCGGCAGTCGACTCCTAAAGCCGGGCGAGGGAGCCACAACTCTCACTTCTGCTACCTCTGAGTCTTCCTCAGATATGATGACCGTAATAGAGTCTCCCGGGTTGCCACCGTGGACCTCTAATTCGGCGGTTACTGAACCTTCAGCTCGAACTAAGTCTGGTACTTCAAGTCGAGAAACTCCGGCGTTGGAAACCCCTTCGCCAAATCGTTCGAATTCAACCTCAAGTGGGAGGGATGCCAGGGCGGCACTGACTGCTACAGGATCTTGAAATCGGAAGTCAGAAAGGACCCGGACCCTGTCTACACCAGACTCGACTGCCTGGCCCAGTACTGGAGCCAGTAATGTGCTAGCTGCCGTCGGCTGACCAACCCCAATCTCATCCAGCGACTCCGTGTTAGCTCCAAAGGCAACAACGGTCCAGCCCTCTCTCTCTAGTTCTCGAGCCCTTCCTTCTGCTACTTCCCATGCGGACTCACCCCCAGGGTTCGTCGCAATCATGCTCAGCGAAGCGTCGAGAAGCACCCACTCTGAACGTGCACCATCACCCCAAAGCAAGGGAAGCCGGAAATCGAAGAGAAGCGCAAGAATGACGACAAGTGAAACGGCCCGAAGGGTGGCTAGAAGGTGAGATCTACGCACCCTAAGCTCGACGCGAAGGTAGAGCCAGAACGTATAGGCCATGGCCCCAACCGCCAGGGCAAAGAATAAGATCCAGCGTGCCATAATCAGGCCCACGCCTGGCGGTCTGGGATTACTACGGCGACCCCCCGCCCTGCGCTTGCTTTTGCTCTTCGTTCAGTTGCTCGACTGAAGTAGCTGTCAATCGTATCGGGTCGCTACCTGGTATACGCTCGAGGAAGGCTACGCGAACGCTCATATCCTGGACCCACTGTACTCGGTCCTCTGAAGGCACAGGATCACCAGCAGGTAAGTCAACAGAGAGGGGGTCCATGTGACGTCCGCCACGTAACATCTCATAGTGCAAGTGATTACCCGTCGCCAGTCCGGTCATACCCACATACCCAATAATATCTCCCTGCCTCACCCGCGAACCCACAGCAATACCAGACCTAAAGCCACGGAGGTGAGCGTAGCGAGTCATGAACCCATTCGAATGTCGTATCTCGATTGAGTTGCCATAGGCACCGTCCAACCCTCGATGTATAACAACGCCATCCGAAGTCGCCATAACGTCCGTCCCAGCATTCGCCGCGTAATCCACACCCCTATGTGAGCGCCATGTCTTTAGAATCGGGTGGTAACGCGAATTGGTGAACAGTGAAGAAATCCTCCTGTAAGTCAGAGGTCTGAGTAGAAAGGCCCTCCGCACCGACTCACCTTCAAGGTCAAAGTATGAGCCTTCACCGTCCCCATTAGGGTCAAATAATATGGCATAAAACGGGGTACCCCTGTTCACAAGCTCAGCCGCTAGTAACTGCCCGGACCGCATAGAACCATCGGGGCGAACCTCTCGCTCGAACGCGAACCGATAGGTATCACCCACACGGATCTGCCGTGAAAAATCGACCTGCCACTGAAAAACGCGGTCGAGTCTATCGATTAGAGTGTTTCGGTCCTCCAAGGTGAGATTCTGGAGAGCTGAGTTCCCCACCACGGCATTCCAAAGCACTGTTTCTATCTCACCTCCGACGAAGAGGGTATCGATGTAAATGGGTGTCTCAACAAGCTTTGAATCCCACCCGACAAGATCACGAGAGAGGCGAACAGTCTCGTCAGGTGTAAGCGCGACATCCACTCCCCTCAGCTGATGGTTGTCACGCGTATAGCGGAGCGTGATTTCAGTGCCCTGCCGTATCCGGCGCGGTGAAGCGTGCTGACTGAATGCTAGTAAAAGCGACTCCTGCTCATTTGCTCCGATTGCTCGATAAAGCAGTTCACCCAGAGTTTGGCCCCTACCGAGAGATAGGGTCTCGAATGATTCGGATGGCAATGCGTAGATTGCCTGAAGACGCCCAGCCTCAGGTACTCCGGGCGCGCACGAAGACACTAGGAACCCTGCAGCTGCGGCTACCAGTGCCAACCGTGCGTTTTGGTTCACCATTCCACTCCCGCCTCGCTCCGGCCACCAGACAGCCGCCTTAGCTCAGTCCATCTGGCGACGTATAAACGTCGGTATATCCAATCCCTCAATCTGTTCTCGTGAGATGGTGCGCTCCGGGTACCGCGCAAACGGCAACAGTTGCTCCCCACCTCCACCTCCAGCCACTGCTACTCGGGGCTCCACCTCCTGAGGCATAACCTCCGAAGGCACGGAGTGCTCGGGCGCCGATTGCTGCGGCATACCAACACCCGAAACCGCCGACTCCTGATCTGAAACAGGGACCTCTGTTGGAGAACGGGAGCTCCGGAAATCACCCGGAATCACCTTCCCATCTCCACCGGAGTCGAAACCAGTCGCTATTACGGTGACCCTAACCTGGTTCTTTAGCTCAGGATCATGAACGGCACCGAAAATGATCTCAGCATCGTCTCCAGCTTCTTCCTGAATAATCGAAGAGATGGTTGTGACCTCGTCAATGGCGAGATCCATCCCACCGGTGATGTTTATCAGGACTCCCCGGGCACCAGAAATTGAAACATCGTCGAGCAGAGGAGACGAAATTGCCTCCTGCGCAGCTTCTTGTGCCCCATTCTCACCCTCACCAAAGCCTGAGCCCATTAGCGCAGGACCACGAGCTGCCATCACTGTTCTAACATCCGCGAAATCCACGTTGATCTCACCCGTTACGCTTATCAGGTCGGAAATCCCCTTAGTAGCGTTGAGTAAAATTTCATCAGCCTTCTTTAAGGAGTCACCAAAGGATGTTCCCTTAGGAACCACAGCTGAAAGGCGATCATTCGGGACAAGAATCATTGTGTCCACACAGCGCCGCAACTCTGCCAGACCCTGCGAGGCCTGTTGCGCACGCTTACGCCCTTCAAAGAAAAATGGTTTAGTGACGATTCCGATCGTGAGAGCACCCAATTCACGAGCGATCTCAGCGACTAGCGGAGCTGCCCCTGTGCCTGTACCGCCACCCATCCCTGCAGCGACGAACACTAAGTCCGAACCCTCGAGAGCTCTGCGGACATCGTCCTCACTCTCCGCTAGCGCTTGTCTGCCAATTTCGGGACGGGCTCCTGCCCCTAGCCCTTTCGTGAGTTTCTTGCCGATTTGGATTGTGGTCTGGGCCTGAGAACTCTTCAGCGCCTGACCATCGGTGTTCATCGAGATAAACTCGACCCCTTCGAGGTCCTCATCGATCATACGGTTAACCGCGTTCCCGCCAGCACCACCGACACCCACTACCTTCATGCGGGCATTTCGAATTGGTGTCTCTTCGAATTCGAAGATCATCATGTCTTCCTCCGTGACGGATTTTGAGAACTAAAAGAATTCCTTTAACCAAGTCCCAAGCTTTGTGAAAACACCGGAGGAAACGGTCGAGGCACCCTTGCCCGTTTCCGCGAAGCGGTCCGCTCCCCATAAAGCCAAGCCTGTGGCTATGGCAAACCGCGGCCGGCGAACTGAATCGGCTAACCCCCCTAGGCTCTCATCAGGGAACCCTATGCGCACGGGAGAAGCGAAGATTTGCTGGGCCAGCTCTACAACTCCCGGAATGGCTACTGTTCCACCTGATAGAACAACGCCAGCGCCCAACTTATCTAAGAGGCCCTGACCCTCAAGCTCAGCCTGCACAATCCCAAACATTTCATCTAGTCTTTGCTCGATGATGTGGGCGATTAGCTCGCGACCTATGGCCCTGATCTGTCCCGGCGAGGGGCCTGGCATTTCTACCGTCTCTCGAGGATCAACCATCTGGGCGAAAGCGATGCCGAAGTGTTCCTTTGCTTTCTTAGCTTCCGCATATGGAACAGAAAGCCCTCGGACAAGGTCAGCTGTTAGAGTCTTCCCCCCGAAGGGCAAGATAGAGACATGCTGAACTTTCCCTTCGTAGTACGCCACGACATCTGTCGTGGACGCACCGATTTCCACCATGACCACACCGACTTCTTTTTCATCTTCGGTCAGCACTGCCCGGCCACCCGCCAGTGGCTCCAGAACCATCTCCTGGACACAATAGCCAGCTTGGTTAACAGCCTTGCGTATGTTAGTCGATCCCGCGGTCTGGCAGGTAACCAAGAAAACCTCTGCTTCAAGCCTGACACCGGCCATGCCAAGAGGGTCCTTGATCCCTTGCTGATCATCAACCCGATACTCTTGCGGAATCGCATGAACCATCTCTCGATCAGGTGGCAGAGCTACAGCGCGGGCAACGATATGTACTCGCTCCATATCGTCTCGTGAGACTTCATCTTCTGAGATCGCGACCACACCCATCGAGTTCCACGCCCTTACATAATCTCCCCCAATACCCGCATAGACTCGGTCAACTGAAACACCTGCCATCAGTTCTGCTTCCTTCATAGATGAACGGACCGACTCTGTGATCTCTTCGATGTTCGTTACAATGTCGCCTCTGAGACCTTCAGTCCTTGCCTGACCCACCCCAAGGATCGTTAGGCCAGGCCGCCTAGGATCACCAACAGTTTCACCAATTACAGCGCAGGTATTGGTGGTTCCTATATCGAGGCCGGCAATAAGTTTAGAACGCATGGCTAATCCACTCGGTGGCGGACCACGACTTGGTCCAAAAATCTCAGGTCTATTTCAGATGGTACTGCACCAGGATTCTTCGATACGGCATCGGCAAGCGCACTCAGGCCCGCTCGTAACCTGACGGGGGACGCTCGGCTCGGAAGCAAAAAGTCGACTCGAGGGTCTGTCCAGCGCACTAACAAGGCGCCCCTTTCAGTCCACTCGACACTGGACACTAATTGTAAGAATGCTGTATCCGCAGCCATCAAATGATCCACTTCAGCAGCTAGTCGGCGAATCTCTTCGGATACAAGCCTCGCACCTTTTGGGGTTTTCTTTTGACTAAAAAGAATCGGAAGATCTAGTCGGTAAGTAGCTGGATCTAATGGAAGCAAGTACCCCTCAGCATCTACAGGCTCAAGGATTGGCGTTGGCGCGAGGGCAATCGGGGTTCTCTCAACAAGACTAACGAGAAGTCCGTCGGGAAGGTCGCGGGTAATGCGACCTGTTTTTACCATCGGGTGCGATACTATCTGGTCCGTCCACGGCTGGATCTCACTCCAGATTGACGACTCTGGAGTTAGCGCAAGCAGACCTACAACCTCTTGCTCAGAGAGAAATCTTGCACCTCTAACTTCAACACTACGAACCTGGAATGCCTCCATAGTAGCTATAGCCGAAAGGATACGTTCTCCCCAAAGCGCCACTGCACCGAGACAAGCGGTGGCAAGTAAGATTTGAACGTCTCTACGCATGGGCAGACCGCCGCAGCTGACCTAGCAATGACTCGCCCAACGACTCAATCGATCCCGCGCCCAAAGTCAATAACACGTCGCCGGGCAGTGATGCATCCACTAATGCTTCCGAGATAGTTTCAATGTTAGGGTGGTAGTGAACTTCAGACTTCCCGGCAGCACGTGCTGCACTAGCTAACACCTCGCCCGATACACCCGGGATCGGAGCTTCCCTTGCTGGGAATATGTCCGTCACCCATAGAACATCCGCCTTGGACAGCGCCGTCCCAAACTCCGCTGAAAATTGCTTTGTGCGTGAATAAAGGTGTGGCTGAAAAACGGCTACCAGTCGAGCTCCTGGGAAAATCGACCTTGCTGCTTCCAGTGTCACAGCAACTTCTGTCGGGTGATGAGCATAGTCATCGATTATCTCCACCCCAGCCATTCTCCCTATTCGTTCAAATCGTCTGGAGACTCCACGAAAAGAGGAAAGTGAATGCAAAATAACCGCCCACTCTACACCCATTGACCGAGCCACTGCAGACGCTCCAAGTGCGTTGAGTAGCATATGCCGACCACCGTCAGAGATCTCTAGATACCCGACGTTGTTTCCACCTTCGCTCACCACACAGTGAGTGATTTCAGGAGTCACCGTAACATCGGTAGCTCTCAGCATAGATCCGGCAGTAGTTCCGTACGTATAACCTGTGCTGCCGAGACGGGGCAGTAGTGACGTTGCGCCGTAATCATCTGCGCAGATGATTACGCGGCCTCCCTCCCGAAGGCCACTTACAAACTCCACAAATCCCTCAAGCACACCGGAAAAATCAGAGTAAATGTCGAGGTGGTCTGCTTCGACATTAGTCACCAGGGCCACATCAGGTGAAAGTGTAAGGAATGACTTGTCGTATTCATCCGCCTCGACTACGAAAAGAGAGTCGGAGCCAAACCGAAGATTGCTTTCCCAACCGACAACTCTGCCGCCAACTAGCCCGGTAGGGTTAAGCCCAGCAACAGCAAGAATCTCAGTTGTCATGGCTGTCGTTGTCGTTTTCCCGTGGGTACCAGCAACCGCCACCACATGCTCACCTGCAACCCAGTCCCCAAGTGCTTCAGCCCGCTTGAAAACTTGGATCCCCGCAGCACGAGCAGCGGTAACTTCAGGATGGTCCTGAGGTACTGCCGACGTCATTACCAGTGCTGAGGATCCCGCTAGGTGTGTTGGGTCATGTCCGACCTCAATGCTCGCCCCAAGCTTTATTAGATCCTGTCCCGCCTGGCTATGTTTCAGATCACATCCACTTACTCTTCCGCCACTTCGGAGAACAAGCTCGGCAAGAGCGCACATCCCTGCCCCGCCAATACCCATAAAATGGACGGGGCCCTTTGCTGCTAGCTCTCTGAGACGCGTCATCATCAGACTTCTTCTCTAAGATCGAGAAGTAGTTCTATGTCCGTGGCAATGGCACTTGCGGCGTTTGGGCGAGCCAAGGAGTAAGCAAGCTCTGTCATATCGCTTAGCCGTTCAGGTGAACTGAAAAGGCTTTCGACTTGCGCCCATAGGACATCACCAGTGAGGCCTTCTTGTGGAGAAACCACTGCGACGCCAGCAGCTTCTAGCGCCAGCGCATTTTGCATCTGATGGCCTTCTGCAGCTGTGGGAAGAGGCACTAGGACGGCCGGAAGACCTGCATTGAGTAGTTCAGCTGTGAACATTGCGCCTGCTCGACAGATAGCGAGGTCAGCCGCTTCGAGAACACTCGGCATGTCCTTGATATATGCACTCGTGTGGATCCACTCTGGAGACCCAAACTCTTCGAGCAAGTGCTCGGCAGGCTTGATATGCTTCGGCCCTGTTGCCCAAAGCACATGGAGTCCACTGGGCTTGGCAAGCGACCCGTCATTTAGACTCTTAAGCATTTCACCAAGAATCTGGTTAAGAGCCAGTGAGCCCTGACTGCCTCCAGCTACAAGAATCAGAGACGCAGGTGCAGGAACGCCATACTCTGCCCTCACCTTATCTCTAGGTCGTACAGAAGTTGGACGTACCGGATTTCCTGTGACGAAAGCACGATCCCCCATTTGTGGCAGGTAGTCGAGCGCTTCCGGATAGGCCACGTGGACGCGCGTTGCCCAACGGGTTAGAAGCTTCGTCACAAGGCCCGGTACCGAATTTTGTTCTTGAAGCACAAGTGGTATACCAATCAGCCCCGCGGCAATCCCTGCCGGGGCTCCCGCATAGCCACCAGTTACCACTACCACTGTCGGCCGATGTTCATCGAAACAGCGCACAACTTGGATAAGTGCCTCGAATAGACCCGTGACGGCGCGCGAGCTCTTAAGCAGGTTGGCTCTATCAATCCCGTGTACAGGAAGAAGGCGATGGAGTTCACCTCGCTCTGGTAGAACCTGGGCTTCCAACCCCCGTTCAGCGCCAAAGAACATGGCTCGGACATCCGGTCTCTTGGCCCGAAGCGCATCCGCGATAGCCAAAGCCGGGTAGAGATGTCCGCCCGTTCCTCCGCCTGAAAAAGCGACAACCGGACCCTCACGCATAAGCCGCCTTTCCACCTGGTGCAGCACGGGCTACCGAAATGAGTATCCCCAAAGCTACCAGAGTCATCACAAGATTAGAGCGCCCAAAGGAAACCAGCGGCAGAGAGAGCCCCGTAGGTGGTGCAAGTGCTAGACCTACAGCCATATGCAAGAACGCTTGTAATGCGATCAAGCTCGAACATCCAATCGCCAGAAGCTCTCCGAAAGCATCAGGAGCTCGACTCGCAATCCGGAATCCCACGAGTACAATTAACGTGTATAAAACGACGACGAGTAGGACGCCCAAGAAACCCCATTCTTCACCTATCATTGCAAAGATAAAGTCGTTATGGGCTTCAGGAAGGAATCCAAATTTCTGTCGACCTTCACCTATGCCTAATCCGGAAAGACCGCCCGACCCCAGAGCTACCAACGACTGGTGCACTTGGTAACCCGCACCAGCGGGATCCGATGCCGGGTTCAGGAATGCTTCGATACGCTCTGCTCTGAATCCTACAGCAAACTGTCGCCAGACAAGCGGGGCACCCAATGCAGCAAGGAAAATGAAATGGGAGAGTCGAGCGCCTGCTGCAAAAACTATCACAGCCCCTAATGCACCAATGACCAACGCAGTAGAAAGGTCAGGCTCTAGGATGATGAGAACTATCACGACCCCCCAAACCAACAGGAATGGTCCAAGTCCTTGGCGAAGCGACTTGAACTGATCCTTTTTCTTGACGGCCATCGCTGCAGTCCATACGACAACAGCGATCTTCGCGATCTCAGAAGGCTGGACCGAGAAACCAATACGTAACCAGCGTCGAGCTCCGTTAACCTCAGGAGCGATTGCCTCGGTCCAAGGTAACACGACAAGAACAAGGCCAGTCACACTCAACCCTAGCAGCACCCAGGCACATTTCTCCCACAACCGATACGGAATGAAAGCGCAGGCCATCAAGAGTCCGACCCCAAAGCCTGCGCCCGCTGACTGTCTGAGCACATAATGGGTATCCGGCAGCCCTTGCCTTAGCGCCAGAACAGAGGACGCGGAGTACATGAACACTAGGCCAAGGGACAAGAGAAGTACGGTAAGCCCAAACACAGCAGTGGCTTCCCACCCCTTCCCAAGCCCCGACTCCGGGAGCTGCACCAGACCGGCTGGCTCAATATCTACAGGTCGCGGGCTCACTCGGACTCCTTAGATAGCTGAGCAAAGCTCCGTCCACGATCCTCGTAGGACTCAAACATGTCGAAACTCGAGCAAGCCGGTGAAAGTAGAATGACGTCGCCCGGACGAGCCAACTCAGTCGCACGTGCAACAACGGCTTTGAAATCATCACCTAGAAGCTCGACTGACGCAGCATCTCCAATTTCTGATTGGATCCGAGGACCAGCCTCTCCGTAAGCGATACTGCATCCCACACGTTCCTTGAGTGCTTCTGCAAGTGGAACGAAGCTTTCACCCTTGTCAGTGCCACCAAGCAGAAGAACTGCTCGTTGATCCAGACTTTCGAGTGCTTTAACGGTGGCTGCGACATTGGTAGCTTTGGAATCGTTGACCCAGAGAATGCCCTGCTTATCGGCTACGGGTTCCATTCTGTGAGGTAGAGGCATTGCCGTTCTGAGGCCATCCGAAATCTGCCTAAACGTTGCCCCTGCTAGATGGGCGGCGAGAGACGCTGCTAAGGCATTATCAACATTGTGCAACCCAACGAGGGAGTACTCAGCAATAGGCAGAAGCGTCCTTAGTTCACCACTAACCCGAAGAGCTATAGCATCGTGATCAACTAAGGCATCCCCTCCCATGACGGCATCACCACCGAAGAAGTAGTAATCTCCAGCAGCATCGTTAGCTAAGTGTCTCACTCCCTGATCACCCGCCGGGAGAACCCATTTGCTATTCTCAGACGCGTTCTTAAACAACTGAGCCTTATCAGTCATGTAGGCCCCGAAGTCTCCATAGTAATCCATGTGATCAGGAGAGAGGTTCGTGACCACACCAATCTCTGGTTGGAATGACTCTACTCCCCCTAGCTGAAAAGAACTCATCTCCAGCACATACCAGTCAGGAGGATTACCCATCAATGCCAAATCAGAAGCCGTGGGTGCCAGTCCACCACCTACGTTACCACCTACAGCCACTCGGATTCCGGCCTTACTGAGGAGATGGCCAAGCAGTAGCGTGGTTGTGGTCTTTCCATTAGTCCCTGTGACCGCAATCAGTGGACCATCAAAGAACCGAAAGGCGAGTTCTGGTTCACTGATCCAGGATTGTCCCCGCTCTCTAAGCTTTCTGAGGACTTGCGCACCAGGAGGGATTCCTGGACTTGCCACGATGATCCCGGCGCCTGCCAGCCGGTCAAGGTCGTGTCTACCCAGTTCGACTGAGGCTCCTGCGGTGGTGAGAGCGGCTCCACGAGCTGAAGTCGCCTCATCTGAGCTCGTATCCGAGACATAAACATCCCCTCCTTTTATAAGGGCCAGGCGGGCAGCAGCTGCACCGCTCGCACCAAGGCCAATGACGGCAACTTTCTGTCCTTCCAGATGCTTCATCTGATACTGATCTTTCCGAAAAGCGCATCATATTGGCTCACCGGATCTTCAAGGTGCTGACTGCCAGCATTGCGAAGAGGACTCCCAGAATCCAAAAACGGACGACTATCTGTGATTCCGGCCAACCAAGCTTTTCGAAATGGTGATGAATCGGGGCCATCCTGAAGAAGCGGCGGCCTTCCCCAAACCGTCGGCGGGTATACTTGAAGTAGCCGATCTGCATGGCGACAGAAATGGTCTCCAGAACGAAAACCCCACCGACGATAACCAGCAGGAATTCAGCTTTTAGCAGAATCGCCATAACGCCTAGGGCACCACCGAGTGCCAGAGATCCCGTGTCACCCATGAAGACTTCAGCAGGGTGAGTATTAAACCACAGAAAGCCGATGGCTGCTCCGGCCAGTGCAACCGCAAAAATTGTCAGCTCTCCAGCACCAGGAAGGTAGAAGAACCCCAGGTATTCGGAGGTGTCTGCTCTACCAGCGATATAGGCGAAGACACCCAGCGTGCTCGCTGAAATCGCAGTTAAGCCAGCAGCCAAACCATCCAGCCCATCAGTTAGATTCACCGCATTCGAAGAACCCGATACAACAGCCCCTGTGAAGAGGACAAAAACCGGAGCTAGAAAGACAGCAGCCAGGTCTGAGAAGAAGGGGATTGTGGTCCATGTGGTCGGGTGCGGAGAAATCGGGCGCCAGAGCAGAAAAGCCCCAAGTGCGAGCCCGAATGACCATTGGCCAATCATCTTGTATCGAGCTACGAGACCACGTGTTTTCCCCTGGACGACCTTCAGGTAGTCATCCAGGAATCCGATGGCGCCCATCCATAGCAAGGAAACGAGCGCAACGACGGTATACCAGTTCGTCAGCTCAGCCCAAAGAATCGTGGATATGGAGGCGGCGACGATAATAATAAGCCCGCCCATGGTTGGCGTACCCGCTTTGTCTTGGTGATTGTCAGGGCCAACTGACCTCACCACCTGACCAACCCCTGCAGCCCTGAGTTTCTTGATCAAGAGTGGACCGAATGCAAACGCGATGAGTAGCGACGTCACCACGGCACCCGCAGCCCGGAAGGTGATGTACACGAAAACGTTAAAGACCGTGTTCAGGTCGCTTAGCCCAGGAAGCAGGTGATAGAGCATTAGAAGTCCTGCGTCAGGAGGGGTATAATCCCCTCTAGTGCGACGCCCCTGGACGCCTTGAGTAGGACGACCTCATCACCGTTGAGTCGCTCACGGAGTTCTGGATAAGCGACTTTCCAGTCGGGGGCCTTTATTAACTCTGTGCCCTGCGTGGCACCTACCGATTTGGCAGCCTCCTGAAAGGCACCCGTAGCTACTATGAGATCAAATGAGCGATCGAGTGCATCAGAAAGAACTTTTCTGTGTAGGCGGTCTGAAGCATCTCCCAGCTCTAGCATTGTTCCCAGCACGGCCACACGACGTGCTGCTGGGCCCTGACCCTCCAAGACATCAAGTGCGGCGCGCACGCTCTGCGGATTTGCGTTGTAGCAATCAACGATTAATGTGAGCATACCGATACGCTGAACCTCACCGCGCAGCGGATTTGCCTCAGCGCTGGCGAGCCCTAGAGCGGCGTCCTTGGGTGAGACTCCGAGCAGATCGGCGATTGCGAGCGCGAGCATAGTATCGACCACTGCATGGCGTCCCATGAGGGGCACCGCAACTTTCTGACCTCTCCATTGGAACTCGTAGCGACCAAACACATCCACGTCAGCGGCCTGAGGACGAAGATCTTCATCGGCTCGCTCGCTCCACCCAGCGACACGTATATGGTCACAGACCTCACGTGCCTCCTCTGCTAGCACGGGTGGTTCATCACCCACTATACCAAGACCTCCTTCAGCCAGCCCACAGAAAAGTCCGAGTTTCTCTTGAATGACCCCTTCTAAAGAACCCAACTTTTCGAGATGGCTTTCGCCAACAGTCGTCACCACAGCAATGTCTGGTTTCGCCACCTGCGCCAACGCAGATATCTCCCCGGGCTCATTAGATCCCACTTCCAATACGACTGCCTCAGCGTCTTCCGGTGTTGCTAGAAGCGTGAGGGGCATCCCAATTCGGTTATTAAGATTCCCTTCTGTCGAATGAACCCGCTTTGAGGAACTCAGTGCTGCAGCCGCAAGGTCCTTAGTCGTTGTTTTCCCCGACGAACCCGTAATCGCTATCACTTGAGCTTTTAGCTGCTCGCGGCGATGCGATGCCAGAGAGCCTAGTGCGATTAGCGTGTCATCTACTGGGTAAAGCTTTGTCTCGGTTTGAGTGGTTGGCTGCCGAGAGACTACAGCCCCACTCGCGCCCTTCGACACCGCATCTGCTACGAAGTCGTGACCGTCAAAGCGCGTGCCGTTGAGGGCAACATAGAGATGCCCTTCCTCGATTTGGCGGGAGTCAGTAGAGATCCCCGTAAAGGCCAATTCAGGCCTGACGATATCCATCCGGAGGCCAAGCGCGCTCCGAACGGCTGCATCAGTCCAGACGAATTCGCTCATGTTGAAAATCGCCCGCCCGCCAGATGATCCGAAACAATCTGTCGCTCATCAAACGCCTGTTTCTCCCTACCGACTACCTGATAAGTCTCATGTCCTTTTCCAGCGAGGACGACGATATCACCGGAATCAGCAATATCGAGAGCGAGCTTAATCGCTTGCCGCCGGTCAGCGACCCGGTGGTAGTCCACATCTTCTAGGCCAATAGAAAGGTCATCAAGAATCCGCTCGGGATCCTCAGTACGTGGATTGTCCGAGGTGAGGACTATTACGTCCGCAACTGCGCTAACCGCTTGGGCCATTGGTCGGCGCTTCGTAGGATCACGGTCCCCACCTGCTCCGAATACAACGATGAGTTTACCATCGGCCAACGGCTTAACCACTGACAAGGCATTTTTTAGAGCATCAGAAGTGTGCGCAAAATCGATCAAAACTGTGAAGGGTAAGGTCACGACTGTCTCAAGTCGGCCCGAGACCTGTGGTGTAGTGCCAAGTCGCTCTATGACCTCATCAAGGGTCACACCTGCTGCAGTGGCAGCGGCCACTGCAGCCAAGGCATTTTCGACATTGTACCGACCCAAGAGAGGCGTCTGAACTTGGTGCTCGACACCGTCGACAATGAGCCGAAAGGCCGACCCTCCAGAGTAGAGCTCTAAGTTGGTAGCACTAACGTCGGCTTCATTCCTACCCACTGCGAAGGTACGGAGCCTGCGACCCACAATATCTAACGACACCCACGCTGGATCTGCCTGATTTACGATCACTGTCGCGTCGGCTTCAGCAAGCTCTACTAGGCGAGTCTTCGCAGCAAAGTAGGCATCAATATCCCCGTGATAATCGATGTGGTCCTGGGTCAGATTTGTGAAGACGACGACATCAAAGCTCATGCCATCTAATCGGTACTGGGCTAAGGCATGTGAAGAAGCTTCCAGAACTACCGCGCCTGCGCCGCCATCTACCAATTCTCGCAACCACTTGGCTACCTGTACTGGGCCAGGAGTCGTGAGTGCTTCGCTACCTGGTCGAACTCCGTGAGAATCTACAAGTCCGAGTGTACCTATCACCGCTGTCGGGACCTTCGGGCCTATCAGATGTTGAATCAGGAGGGCAGTCGTCGTCTTACCGTTCGTCCCAGTTACACCAACGGTCAGGAGGTCTTCGTCTGGGGAACCCATTACAGTGCAAGCCGCCAAGGCAGCGGCGCGACGGCTGTTGCTAACCACTAACTGAGGTATCTCCACATCCAAGGGGCGCTTTACAACGCTTGCAACTGCTCCTCTCTGGACAGCTTCAGATACAAAGTCATGACCATCTGAAACCGTCCCCTCCCAGGCAAGGAACAGGTCGCCTGGATGAGCAACACGGGAATCCTGGCAAACCCCCGAAAGCAAAACGTCCTTCGAGCCGAGAACCTCCTCTAGGAGGTCGGCTGCTCGAAGGACGTTACCTACCGCGCTCAAGCTTGTAGCGAAGGCTTGGGTCATCTTTGCTTCGCTTGTAGATGAAGATGGATTGTATCTCCGGGGAGTACTCGCTCACCCGGTAATGGGTAGGTGGTCCAGATCTCCCCAGAACCTCCAGGAAATACACGCAGCCCTAGACCATGTAAACGTCGGATGGCCACCCTGGAGGCCAGTCCAGAAACATCGGGGAGGCTCACACCCAGGGCCCCATTCTGATCTGGCAGTAGAGTGAGAACCGGAGGCTCCAAGGTGCGCGCTGCAAAACGAGTTTCCTGTAGTTGAGGAGGGGTCGGATTTGGCTGAGCTGCCTTTACCAGCGCTCCCCGATCGAGTGGCGTTGCTCGGGCTGCGAGGGCTGCCTCCATAGTGGCTCGGGTAACCGGAGCAGCGACCGCGCCCCCATAGTAGGCACCTTGAGGCCGATCGAGACCAACGACTATAACCAACTGTGGATTCTCAGCAGGAAAAATACTGACAAAGGATGAGTAGTAAGCACCTTCCTCGTATCCGTTGCCGCTATTGCTACGGGCCGTGCCACTCTTGCCAGCAACACGGAATGAAGCCAATTGAGCCAAGGTACCTGTTCCATCCTCGACCACATCTACCAAACCCTGCCTCACCACACCCGCAACACCCTGACTAACAACTTGCCGGACCTTCTGCGAGCCAAAACTCCTAACCGTCGCACCTTCTGAGTTACGGGTTTCGCTAATCAACCGCGGTTGCATAAGGATTCCGCCATTGGCTAGAGCACCATATGCCATCGCCATCTGTAGTGACGTCACTGAGATCTCATAGCCAATCGCTAGAGAAGCACTAGACTGGGGAGTCCATCCATCCGGACGGCGTAACGTCCCCGGAACCTCTCCTGGCAATTCGATCCCAGTGCGTGCTCCAAAGCCAAAGTCGCGCAGGTTCTCGTATTGGACACCGGGTGTCATCGACTGGGCTGCCTTAGCAATACCCACGTTGGATGATTCACGAAGGGCATCGGCCACAGTCATCATGCCCTGTGTATGAATGTCGTGAAGAGTGCGACCCTCTATCTCCCATGTTCCATTGCCCACATCAATTGAGTCCTGCATTGATGCGAGACCTTCCTGAAGCAAACCAGCAACCGTAAAAGGCTTGAGAGTAGAGCCAGGTTCATGTGGTGTGTTGACGGCAGACAGAGAGTTCGTGTGGCCATCCTTAACTGAGACCAGTGCGAGCACCTCACCACTTTGGGGCTCGACCACAATGACATCACCACCTCGAGCCTCCCTTTCTTCTATAGCCTCTGCTAATGCCTGTTGAACGATCTCCTGAAGATCCATATCAAGCGTTAGCACTACCTGCCCACCAGCCTTTGGTGGGTCCATCATGACACGCTCCCCAGGTATCGCTTGTCCTATATTGTCTCGAGCGATCACCTCTCGACCCGGTGTACCTCTGAGCAGTTCATCAAATGCCTGCTCAATTCCACCCAATCCTTCACCCTCTAGCACGGTGCCCAACACACCTCGTGCAAGATCTCCATGTGGGTGGAAACGCTGCAGAACCCGGTCCAAATACACGCCACGCACTCCACGGAAGAGCACTCTGGTATCCGGTGCGTAGAGGTCAGGAGCTACTGTCCATTTACGCTCCAGTGATGTAAGTCTTGAAGCCGTAGCTCCCGAGACTCCAAGGTGCTCCTGCAACAGCTCCCTTGTTGCCTCCATATCCTCGATCTCACGCGGAGCAATACTGACTCTGACGCGCTCCCTGGATACCGCCAGCGGAGTACCGTCCCGATCGAGTATAGAGCCACGAGTGGCCGCTACAATTTGGTCCGCTCGGTGCTGAGACTCCGCCATCGACCTCCAGTCGGAGGCTTGCGCAAGCTGGACCTGTCCTGCACGCATGCAAATTATGCCTAGGGCGATAAGCCATACTACCAGAAGCATACGCCGGCGCCAGGCGGGCGGGCGATCCACCAAGCCACGACGCCTCACGAGGGCTGCTCTATAGCAAGAATAACCTGCTCACTACCATCCGGAGTGTGCATTTCCAGTGCTGCACGAGCCCGCGGCACGATCTGGGCTCGGCTCGTGAGTACCTGAATCTCACGGTCCAACTCTATGACCTGAGCGCGAGCAACCGATACCTGGCTGTACAGCTGGTCAAGTTCTGCAAGAGTCTCGAGTGCCCGGCTCTGGCGCCAAGTCACAAACCCGAGTGATCCGAAAAAGACTGCAAGCGCGACCGTTGCTCGACCAAGAATAGCAGGATCCATTATGCGGCCCTCCTCCAGGCCCGGAGTCGGGCGCTTCTAGCACGCGGATTGATGACGACCTCTCTCTCTGAAGGCATGATTGGCCGTTTGGTCAGAACTTTTCCAAGAGAGCGCCCCCGACACGTGCAGAGAGGCAGTTCCGGCGGGCATAAACAGTCGCTGCTCCAATCGCGGAAGGCATTTTTGACAAGGCGGTCTTCAAGCGAGTGATACGAGATAACAACCATCACCGCCTTTTCATTCATCACTTCACGAATTGCAGGCAACGCCAACTTCAAAGCCTCCAACTCCTCGTTCACCGCGATCCGGACAGCCTGGAAGATCCTCGCCTTATCCCTTGCGGATGGAGACCGACCCAGCGAAACGGACAGTGCAGCCACCAAATCATCACTTGTCTGGAGCGGACCAGAAGACCGCCGCTTCACAATTTCTCTTGCTAAACGTTTCGCTTTACGCTCCTCTCCGAAGTCTCGGAACGCTTGGGCAAGCTCTTCTTCACCCTTCTCAGCCAAGAAGTGACTAGCATTCTGCTCCTCGGACCTGTCCATACGCATATCCAGTGCCACACCCTTCCGGAATGCAAAGCCACGGTCGTCTCGGTCTATTTGGTGAGAGCTGACACCAAGGTCGAGAAGCGCCCCGTCTAAGCCAGCTTTTAAGACCTGGGCTTCTTGGGGCACATGATCGAACCGTTGATGAAGGAATTCGACACGGCTGTCAAATTCAGCCAAGGCTAACTTGGCCTCGGAAATCGCTTCAGCATCCCGGTCAACTGCTAATACACAACACTCAGGACAGCGCTCAAGGATTTTGCGTGTGTGTCCGCCACCACCAACAGTGCCGTCAAGATAGAGACCCGAGCCAGTTGGATTAAGGAACTCTAGGGCGCACTCTCCTAGTACGGGCTCGTGGAATCGTTTCATGATATCTAGCCAAATATCCGGTGAGCGAGCTCTTCTAGGTCGCCAGTTCTTTCCTGAACTAGATGCTTGTACCTGTCCGGACTCCAGAGCTCTACTCGATCGATATTCCCACTCAAAAGAACTGTGCTGGATAGACCGGCTGCGATCTGGAGGACGGCAGGAAGGAGAATCCTTCCTTGATTGTCCAGAGACACTTCCACGGCCCGTGAAACAATCATCCGAACCTGGTTCCACGCCTCCTCGTCTCCTCGCCTGAAATCCAGTAACCGATTTTGGATTTCCACCCACTTCGATGTAGGAAAGAGAGTGAGGTAGTCTGGCTCCCACTGTAGAAGAACGAAGCGGTCTCCGTCGGCTGCACGCCGAAATGCCGCCGGCAAGCTGACGCGACCCTTCTCGTCCATCTGATGCTCGTACTGCCCAACAAAACCGCTCACAGGTCACCTGTTGTGGCATCTAGTGGGATGGAATGGGGAATAATGGGAGAAGATAGGGCATGAGTATCCAGAAGGTCAAGGGGAGATTTTTTTAAATAATTGACCCTCTGGTAACTAGCATGAGTAGTCAGAATCACCTTTGACTAAGCGATAAAGTTCGTATAGATCAAAAATCCAATTCTTACGAAATCCGAATGAAAACCGAAGGTCGGAAAATCACCAAGTGGGGACAGATGGGTGACTCTTCCACTCAGCCGAGGGTAAAAAGAGAGGCGCCGCGGAAGCTCAAAGCCCCCGCGGCGCCTTAAAAAGACGTCTGTCTCTCGAGTTGGCGTCTAGCGCCCTCTTTGAATGATCGCCTCTTGGATCTCTATATAGGTACCAATATTCGTGGTGAGCTGAGACAGATCAACGTTGACTGAGCTGGGGTACTCGCCAGTATCGTTCAGAAGTGCTAAGGCCTGCTGGAACCTTGGCAGAGTAGCCGTAGCAGTCTCCAAGGTCTGAGCCTCCTGTGCCGCTGTCGCAGCCCTATGAATGCTGAAACCGTGCCAGAAATTCAGCTGGTGGACAACCTCAGGAGGGACGTTTGGAAGTTGCTTAGCTGCTGTCATGCCACTGATAGAGTATGCAAAGTCATCCTGTTGATAACCGTTCTGGTACGCCTCATTGAAGATCATCGTAGCTGCCTGGCGCGCCTGGTCTGGATTTCCAGCTGCGACCTCGGAGAGAACACCCACTGCATCTTCGAGACGGCTAGCTTGAATTAGCCAGTTCCCCTGCCTTAAGGCAGCAGTGGGGTGCTCAGGATTAATCTCCCGGAGCCGACCTAACGCCGCGATCGCGTCATCCAATCGCTCTCCACGCTGCAATGCGTCGGCATACAAACTCCAGATCCGCTCCTCTTCCGGTTGCACTTCAAGGATCCGCTCGCTTAGCGATATTGCCTCAGTAAATTCTTCGAGCTGGATATGCGCGGCTACAATATTTCTCAGACGGTCTGGTTGTGTTTCAGCACCTCTGGCCTCAAACACCTTCGTATAAGCGTCAATGGCTTCACGATAGTATTCAGCAGCCTCAGGTGCTATTCCTTCGGCTTGTGGCGAAACCATCTCGTATTCCTGCTGAGCATTTAGGGCCGCTGTGAAAGCGAAACCCGCGTACTGATCTAGGAGATCCGTGCTCTCGGCATCGACGTCGAGACCCACCTGAATGAACTGCATGCCACCTACCGGATCACCCGCCTGAGCGATCTCATAAGCGATCCTCATTCGGATCTGCACGTTGCCAGGGTTGATCTCCAGGTAACGAGAATAGTAGTCCCGTCCTAAAGCGTCGTCACCGGCAACTGTCGCAATATACCCGGCCAGTTGAAGTGCGTCCTCATGGAATGGGTCGACCTCAAGCACACGGTCAAATTCCTCAAGCGCTTCGTCACCCCTTTCGAGCTCATAGAGAACCCGACCCCTCATAAAGCGAGTCGCCATGGCATCTGGATTGATAGCCAATGATTCGTCACAGTTACGAAGAGCGTTGTCCCACTGCTGACTCGCAGCATAGTCATTGCAGATCGCAGCTGACCGAACTTGCGTGTTGTATCGATCGAACTGATTAAAGATCTCCTGCGCTGCCGCTTCGTCCTCATCACCGCGAGTAACTGTAAACTCGCTCAGTACGAACTCTTCGCTGGTATCGATAGTCCGTATCGATGCATTCACTGTCCAGGTGCGCTCCGCTTCTTCCTGCTCCGTGTACGTAGCACAAATTGCAACGGGCACACCTAGCTGGGCAGCTAGTTGAATCGAGAACAGACAGTTCAGGTCATCAATGTCCATATTGAAGGCCTCAGCCTGATCTTCGATCTCATCTTCTTCCAGGGCCATGTGTGTGGGAAGCGTATTGATCAGCTCCCGGAGCTTCTCCGAAGTATCCTTCCCAAAGTCATCATCCGCGTCATCACGTGGTTCGAAATACGGAATCAGAACCTGGAACCGCCCGCCTTCCTGTGCCTGAGCAAAACCGGGAAGTATGAGCAGCGTAGCCGCTAAGGCAGCGAGCGTTAACTTCAGCCGACCAACCATGCATTGTCTCCTAGGGTGTTTCCCAACCTCGATTCACTCTCGTGAATCCCGTCCGGACCGGCTACCGAGCACATATTCGATTAAACCGGTGAAACGCTGGAGATCTGGCATGCTGCCCTCAGTCCCCCGGCGCATAAGAAGAGATAACGTATTGATACCAGACAGTTCTGGTCAACGTTGTGTTACAATGCTTACCTCATATTCATATAGAAAGCCCATGGATAACTCTAAAGAAGCTGCCGCGTACGGAGGAACTTCCGTGCTTGCAAAACCATCAAAATAGTGGGCCACTCTAGCGTCCAGCATGAGATCGAAATCATAGCCCACAGAGGCTTTAGTAGCTCAGCACCGGAAAACACTGTCTCAGCAATCGAGGCTGCAATTAATGCAGGAGCCGATGCCGTTGAATTTGACATCCAGTTTAGTGCAGATGGATGTGCAGTCCTTTTTCATGACGATACCCTAGACCGGACCACTGATGACTCCGGACCGATTCACAAACGGACTCTTGGAGAACTGGCGATACTGGATGCTGGAAGTTGGTTTAGTTCCCGGTTTAAGGGAGAACCAATCCCAACTCTCGCATTAGCACTTGCTCGCATAGACCTGAGAATGACAGGTGTGTACATAGAAGTAAAAGGATCGGCAAAACATGATGACCTAGACCGTGTCGCCCAGACTGTCTTGGAAACCGGCAATGAGGATCAGATCGTTTTCATTGCCATAGACTGGTCTGTTCTCGACCGCCTGCGGATGCTGCATTCCGAACTCAACATTGGTTATATCGTCGAGCAATCATCACGAGCGGAAGAAGCGATTATGCGAGCATCTCAGGACCCCCGTGCGCTCATAAATTTCGATGCGGGCATCTTGTTGGATAACCAAAAAATTTCTGACCACACGATACGCGAGGGCATCGACATGGCTACGTGGACAGTAGATAACCCCAAGGATGCCGCCCGTCTCCTCGATCTCGGCGTGCATCGCATCACGACCAATCAGGTTGCCACGCTCTTGAAGTGGAAGGCGAGCCTATAGGCACCTTAGAACTCTTCAAGTAAGCAGGGAAATCGTCTCTTTTGCGTTCTTTATCCACAAAAGCTGACAATGCTAACAGTCCGCTAAAGGTACCATGTCAGTCTCCAGGAAGCCGAATTTTGAATATGGCTCCTTCACCGAACCGAGAAGTTACGGACACCTCTCCACCATGACCTTCGGCCACACCTTTTACAATAGCGAGCCCTAGACCAGCACCTCCTCCTCTAGTTGACTGGGAAAATCTGTCGAAGAGATGCTCGAGGACAGCTGGCTCGACCCCCGGTCCGTCATCCGTCACAGTCAGGTCAATGAAGCCGTCACCCTCCACAGCTGCAATGGCAACACTTCCGCCCCGTGGCGTGTGCCTTAGAGCATTGTCAAGCAAATTAGAAAGAGCCTGAAGAATACGATCTCGATCGATTCGAGACGTTAGCTCAGCGGCGCCTTTTTCAACGGTCAGTTGGACACCTGCGCGCTCAGCCTGATCACTAAAGAAAGTTCGAGCTTCCTCGAGTACCGGAAAAACTTCCTCCATCGACGGGCGCATTACAAAAGCGTCCGCCTCGATACGCGATACATCAAGTAAATCTTCTATCAGGCCATGCATCCGCCTACCCGAACGACCGATGATCTCAGCCTGACGCATGCGCTCATTTTCATCGAGCGGGAGGTCTACGAGCAAATCGGATGCGGCAAGCACAACTCCCAGTGGGTTCCTCAAGTCGTGGGAGACAATTGAGACTACATCTTCACGCTGTCGGATGGCTCGCTTCATCGCCTCCTCTTTCTCATGGATCTCAGTCATATCCGTAAACGTCAATACGGCACCACGGAGATCCGTCCCATCTATCAACGGCCTGAGTGACCACCGAGCTGGGAACGACTGTCCTCTCCTACGCCACAGAATTGCACCACCTGGTGAATCCAAAGGAGATCCTGCTGCCAAGGCTTCAAGGACTGGTGAGGCCTCGCGAGTATAGAGTGAGCCGTCATCCAGAGAGTGATGGACTATGTCACGGATATCCCTGCCCTTGATCTGCCTTTCCGTGTAAGCAAGAAGCTCGGTGCCGGCACGATTTAGGGAAGTACACTTTCCATATAAGTCGATCCCAAGCACGCCGTCTCCTGTTGCTTCAAGCACAGCGTCGATCTCCCGACGTGCATCAACAGCGTCTTTCCGACGGGTCTCTGCTTGTTCGCTAAGGTCCCTGAATCGCCATCCCACACGACCAACGACTACCGTGGCACCCATCGCTAGAATTGCGAAAGCAAATGTCAGCCGTGTCTGCCACGCTCTCACCTCTGCCATCTGACGACGACCGTCGCGGACCTCTCTCTGAATAGCCTCGTCTAGCTGCCGGGCCCTACGCTCCAGGTCAACGTATCCTCTTTGGCTGACCGCCAAAGCCTCCCCGATAGAGTCCCGGCTTAGAACATCTTGGTTTGCTAAGTCCCAAGCGGTAGTCTCGTCACGGAGTTCGGCAAGTCGCTCCCGGACTTCGAGATCCAGATCTGCGGCAAGATCGTAAAGCCGACTGAAAAGGGTGTCCTCATCCGCAATCGCACCGACATACTGCCTCCGAAAGGATGGATCTCCACTCAAGAGAAAACCCTCCAGTCGTGCTATCTGACGCGCCTTCAGGAGTGAGATCTGAGGGCCAAGCCGCCCGGCCTCCTCCAAAACAGTAGAGTTTCGGATCTCAAGCTCTGTGGCCTGCCGGCCCTGATACGCATGCATCGCAACCAGACCGACTAAGGATGCCACGACGAACCAGAGTGCCCACAGACCTCGCGACGGCACTCTGATCGCGCGTGGAACGCGCCCTTGGCTACTGTGCTCTTCGTTCATCCCACCTCGATGCTACCAGTTAAATGATCGAGAGGGTCCAGGTATACAGAGGCCCCGGCCGCGTCAAACGCGGCCGGGGCCTACCTTGCTCTAAGAGTTCTTAACTCCGAATGCGGGACAGGCTAATACCGTCAAGAGTCCCCTGGTCCGGCCGTAACGTCGCCGAACCCGTCTCAAAGCCGTTCATAGAAAGTATATACGTAGTGAGATCCACAGCTTGGCTGGCTGTCAGAATACCTGGGGCATCATCGGGCATAGCCGTGAGAATGAACTCGAACAGATCGCCCACGGACCGTCGGCTCCACTTGAGCTGGAACGTGTTGTCACTGAACTCATTCGCAGTGTGACACTCGGTGCACATCGAACGGAACTGGTCTCGCCCGCGGTTCGACTGTGTCGTCGAGAAGATGGCTTCGGCCTCTTCTGCAGCTGCCGGTGCCGGTGCCGGTGCGGGTGGCGCAGGCGCTGCGGCCTGAGTCGTCGGTGCCGGTGCGGGTGCTGGTGCGGGGTCACTGGACGAGGCGCACGCGGCGACGCCCAGTAAGGTAAATACGCTTAGGAGTCTTGAAATAGGGCTCATCGGTCGAATAGAGAGGGTGAGGAGTGTTCGGTAAACATGTCCTTGACGTCTGCTCTAGGGCAACCCGCGTTGGTCTGCTTCCCTTCTGAGAGCAGCTATAGCCACCTCTCGGTCTTCGGGAGTATTAACGTTCAAAAAGCTCTCTTCGGAGAGACGGATAGCTCTACCATTGAGTGTCTCAAAGATTTGATATACAGCCAGTTCGCCGCGCTCTAAAGCATCAACTACGGTCTCTAGACATGAAACGTGATACGCCGCGCAGAGCGGCTCAACGCCCGGAAAGGCTGTCCTCTGCGGGGCTACAACTTTCTGCTCTCCTAAAGCAAGCGAGACACACCGGACAATGTTCGCATCTACCAGAGGCAGGTCACACGCCAGTACGAAGATACCGTCCAATGCCTCATCAGCTGCGTACTGAAGCGCAGCTTCAATACCAGCTAACGGACCGTATCCCTCCCGGAGGTCAGGCACATGGGGCCAATCTGTCACCACACGCGTATTGGAGGAGACGATGACAACACTGGAAAAGACCTCTGCCAGCGTCTCCGCTGCTCGCACGGCCAAGGGCTTGCCAACAATCGAATCTGCAGACTTGTCACGACCATACCGCTGACTTTTTCCGCCGGCTAAAACAGCACCAAGCAACGATGGCCTTGTCATTTCAGTCGCGACTCACCGCAGTACACGTTGAAGCCGCTGTTTCTTGTAAAGCCCACCAACGTCTGATTGAAACTCGAGGCGAGATCGACGGCTAAGCTCGATGGTGCACCCACCGCAACCAGAACTGGCACCCCAGCTATCACGGCCTTCTGCACCAGTTCGAATGAAGCTCTCCCACTGAGTACTAAGATCCGCTCTGAGGCCGGCAGCAGTCGATTCAGGAAAGCGTGGCCGAGCACTTTATCCACAGCATTGTGCCGACCAATGTCCTCGCGAACCGTGAGGAGCTTACCACTCCCATCGAAGGTTGCCGCCCCGTGCAGACCTCCTGTGCGTGCAAATACAGCCTGCTCCCCCAGAAGTTTATCAGGAAGTTCAGGCAGCAAATCGGACTGCACCTGGAAGCCATCTGCTACAGATTCACACCCATGATCTCTAACAGCTTCCAATGAGGCCTTACCACACACCCCACAGCTAGAAGTGGTATAGAAGTTTCTCTTCAGTCTTTCAGCATCGAACTCAACCCCGTTGGAGAGGCGGGCCTCAACGACATTGTACTTCTGCAGCTCGGCACCTCTGCAGTACGTGAGCTGAGCAATATCATCCATGTGAGAGACAACACCTTCGCCATGCAAAAAACCAGCGACGAGTTCGAAGTCATCGCCAGGTGTGCGCATGGTTACAGCCAGGGGTTCAACGTGACGGCAGCCGGCTGCATCGCTCCATGAAACCCTCATTTCAAGCGGCTCTTCAACCGCTACAGTGTCTCTTAATTGATTGACACCATTCTCACGATGCCTCGCAACCCTAACTGCACGGGTCGCTCTGCGCGGCCCGATCAATTCTGGTGCCCCGCGAAGATCCTCTTAATCTCAAGGCTAACCTCGATGAAGAGCTCTGGGGCGAGAGTCTTATACTTGTATTCAGTCATCTCGCAGCGAGTGAGGCGTCACGCTCGAAGTGCCAGCGTATCGTACTTTCTGGCTACATCGAATTCTGAGAATTTCGAACCTACCCCCAACCGATTAGGCCCGCCACGTTCTCGGCCAGGATTGGCGGGGGGGGGGAACATGAATTCCCCTTCAAAGGGCTGATTACGTTTCGTGCGCCTAGCCGCAAATAACCTGACACCGACTGGTGTTAGGCCTGGTGGCGAAAGGAACTCTTCCCCTACAGGGGCTAGCGGGGGTGAACACTAGCAGGAATAATCCTAAGCACCTCAGACCAGTAACGGAGACCCGATGTCCCCACGTGGCGCTTTCTATACGGTCCTTCACCTGGCGATACTTGCTAACCCAGTGGCTACATATGCCCAGGGCGTGGATGAACTTAGAGTCGTAGAGGCTGACCCGGCGGAATGGCTCACCTACGGACGCGACTACGCAGAGACCCACTATAGCCCACTCAACCAGATCGACGAGAATAACGTCAATCGCTTGGGTATTGCTTGGACCTGGGACATTCCCGTCACCGGTGCTCGTTTAGAGGCTGTTCCGGTAGTAGTGGATGGAGTCATGTATGCTACTGGCCCCCATAGCTTCGTTTTTGCTCTCGACGCACGCACAGGAGAACGTCTTTGGCACTGGGATCCTGCTATCCCAGACGAGTCCGAAGGTGGTCCGAGTATCTGTTGTGGAGACGTCAACCGGGGCGTCGCCGTATGGGGGGATAAGGTCTACGTGGGAATTCTTGATGGGCGCCTTGTAGCACTGAACCGCGAGACCGGCATGATTGAATGGACAGTCCAAACTACACCGCCCGGGACAGACTATAGCATCACCGGCGCACCGCGGGTTGTAGCTGGCAACATCATCATTGGCAACAGTGGAGCGGAGTACGGCGTCCGCGGCTATATAACCGCCTACGATGCTGAGACAGGCGAGCAGGCTTGGCGCTGGTACACCGTGCCAGGAAATCCTGCGGATGGCTTCGAGAATGAGGCGATGCGACGGGCAGCTGAGACTTGGACAGGAGAATGGTGGATTGTCGGAGGTGGGGGCACCGTGTGGGATGGTATGGCCTACGATCCCAACCTCGACCTGCTTTATATCGGAACCGGCAATGGCGCCCCTTGGAATCGGGATGAAAGGAGCCCGGGTGGGGGAGACAACCTCTTCCTGTCTTCAATAGTCGCATTGCGTGGTGAAACGGGTGAGTACGTATGGCATTACCAAACAACCCCAGGTGATGACTGGGACTACACAGCGGTACAGCCCTTAATGCTTCTGGATCTTGTGATGGATGGGCGCCAGCGAGCCGTCATCGTTCAAGCGCCAAAGAACGGATTCTTTTATGTGATCGACCGCATCACGGGCGAGTTTCTCTCAGGCCAAGCGTATGCGGACAACGTCAACTGGGCTTCTGAAATCGACCAAGAAACCGGGCGCCCGAACGAGACACCGGAGGCACGCTATGGGATGACAGGACGAGGCGTCTACCTTTCTCCTGGGCCCACAGGTGCCCACAACTGGCGACCTATGTCCTGGAATCCAGCAACCGGATACGTCTACCTCCCAGCTCAGAACAATACCTTCTACTACGAGCGAGCTGCCGTCGACTACCAGCCAGGCCAATGGAATACTGGAACTGGTCGTGGTTCTGCTGCAACGCGGCCTGAGCGCCCAGAGCTGGAGGGACCTAACACAATGCTTCTCGCATGGGACCCCGTGACCAACTCCGAAATGTGGAGGGTACCGGGTGAGGGCGGCAACGGTGGGACGCTATCTACT
>CEUS01281292.1_pt1 | contig 130720 bp, 115 predicted proteins | sample 427031 | NCBI WGS metagenome assembly CEUS01 (sample SAMEA2622837, study PRJEB7988) | marine metagenome | biome: marine biome (ENVO:00000447); feature: marine epipelagic mixed layer (ENVO:xxxxxxxxx); material: "saline water (ENVO:00002010), including plankton (ENVO:xxxxxxxx)" | depth 140 m
GGATCGGGAAGGTTGAGTAAAGGATGGGGTAGTCTCTTAACCTTAGGTATTTCCGGTGGTTTGGTTCCTTGTCCAGAAGCATTGGCTGTATTGCTGATATCTTTTACCATAAACCGCATCGCTTTCGGACTGATTATCTTGGTGGCATTTAGCCTAGGCCTTGCAGCAATCTTGATCGTCATTGGTGTCGCAATGGTGCTGGCAGGCCCAACGCTTGAAAAATTCGCAAAAGATGGACCGTTTATGCGTATTTTCCCGATGGTAAGTGCATTAGTTGTAACGTTGATGGGAGTAATTATTCTCATTAAAGCTGTTAGTGACGCTGGGTGGTTAACTCAATTCAGTTAAATACATTCGCGGGTTACATCTAGACGCCACCTGGACTACTAAGAAACAAGTAGTGAAGGCCCGATTTACAGCCTGGATGACTAGATGATGCCCATATCCCAACACCAGAAGAGACTCATGCTTGTCGTTGGTTTACTGCTTACCTTCGGTCGACTTCGGGCTGAGGAGATGCAACTCCTAGTTACTGTCGTGGATGCAAAAACAGGGAGTCCGATTGAGTATTTGAAGGCGAGCAACTTCTCTGTTGCTAACAATGGGACAAAATTGCAAATCGTTGAAGCGACGTATAAGAGGACACCAGTTGACATAGTATTACTCGTTGACACGAGTACCTTAGGAGAGATGATGCGTTCTCTGAGCTCGATTTTTATTGAAGGCTTACGAGCAGAAGAACGAATGAGTATCGTTGCATTTAACGAATCAGCCCATCTTTTGCGTGATTTCACTACCAATAAAAATGATCTTTTAAAGGCGTTACGACATTTTAGCTACGGCAACAATCCGAGAATACTGGATGCCCTCTTTGCGACTCTTGATGATGTAATGAGAACCTTCGCTGCTGGAAGACGTGTGATCGTACTGCTGTCTACTGGTGTGGAGGGATATAGCCGAACAGCATTGGTGGATGTTTTACGGCTAGCCCGAGAAAAAAACATTTCGATTTATCCTGTATACCTTAATCCGGCAGATCAAAATTTACTCCGACGTTTGGCTCGTGAAACTGGTGGAGCACATTTTCGAATTCGCCCCAAGAAGCGATCATTCAAGATGCTCGCGCAATCCATTTTTTCTGTCCTGCGTGGGCACTATGTGATGAAGCTGAGAGGAAGATATATATTCGATAATCGGATTGAGATCAAGATGCGAGGTCGAATTGGCCCTAAGGTCAACCCTCGGATATCAGCGATGGTCTTGGAATAGATGTCTGCTAGGTGCAAGACGACTTAAGTGCTCCATTTTGTGCGATAGGCAATTCTATTTTCTTGCTTCAAGCAGTTTGATGTGGCGAGCTTAATATTTCTCTGAGAGAATACTGAACTTATGGGGAAAGATATTTATTTAGTTGCCAACGGAGACCTGCGCCTCTCCGCAAACCGTATGTGTTGGCCGGCACAGGCTGATGTCGAGTCGAGATTGATTACTGCCGTTGAGAATGAAGGGAATAGAGTTCAGCGAGCACATCAGTACGATGAGAAGAAACAACATGGGTTTATTGATAGCCAGGCGCGCGGCATGGAAGTATTTCGGTCTATTCCACGCGATGTTCCTTTGATTGTCATTGAGGCTGTTTGGCAATATAGTCATCATTTGCTACATGGACTTTACACACACAGTGGGCCCATTTTGACGGTGGCAAATTGGAGTGGGCAATGGCCAGGCCTGGTCGGTATGTTAAATCTGAATGGGAGTTTGACCAAGGCCGGAATTCCGTACAGTTCATTATGGAGTGAAGATTTCACAGATGAATTTTTTCTAAATGGTCTGAGAAACTGGCTGAGTGAGGGGTATGTGAGTCATGCCACGAATCATGTCCGGGAAGCTGCGTCAATCGCCTTGCCAGATGAGGAAAATTCCATAGGAACAGAGGTTGCACGTGGTCTCCGGACAGATAAAGCCATTATGGGTGTCTTTGATGAAGGTTGTATGGGAATGTACAACGCGATTATTCCAGATGAGCTTTTGCATTCCGTCGGCGTATTCAAAGAACGTCTAAGTCAATCGGCTCTTTTTGCTGGCATGCGAGATGTTACCGATGAAGAAGCACAGCAAGTACGTGATTGGTTAGACGAAAAAGGAATGAGATTTAAAACTGGCCCGGTAGAAGAATCAGATCTCACGGATCGCCAAATTCTCGAACAATGTAAGATGTACATCGCAACTCTTCGTATTGCCGATGATTTTGGCTGTGATACGGTTGGTATCCAATATCAGCAGGGATTGAAGGACCTTACGCCGGCATCGGATCTGGTAGAAGGACTCCTAAACAACGTTGATCGGCCACCGGTTCACTCACAAGACAAAACAAGAATTCTTTTCGAAGGGGAAGCGCTGCCCCATTTTAATGAGGTTGACGAATGTGCCGGTCTTGACGCGCTAGTGACCAATCGTATTTGGACGAGGCTTGGCTTTGATCCTGAAACTACGCTACACGACGTGAGATTTGGTGAACCCTACTTAGTGAATGGTCGGGATGAATTTGTATGGGTGTTTGAAATTTCGGGTTCGGTGCCTCCTCAACACTTGATCGGAGCGTACAAGGGAACGGTTAGTGAGCGTCAGCCACCGATGTACTTTCCCTTAGGTGGCGGCACTGTTAAAGGTGTCAGTAAACCTGGGGAAATAGTGTGGAGTCGTATTTTCGTGGAAAACGGCCTCCTTCAGGCCGATGTCGGCCGGGCTAAGGTTGTTGAACTTCCTCAGGAGGAAACAGAACGTCGTTGGGAAATTACCACACCGCAGTGGCCGATTATGCATGCAGTTACCTATGGCGTAGGCCGGGATCAGCTCATGGCACGTCATAAGGCAAATCACATTCAAGTTGCGTATGGACCAGATGAGGCAGGGGCCAATAGGGCTTTGGCTGCTAAAATTGCTGCTTTTCGTGAAATGGGTATCTCGGTACATCTTTGCGGCAGTAATCATGGTCTAGGATGACCTAGACTGTTTCGGTTTGATTTCTCCACGTACGGGAATAGAGGTTGTTTTCTAATGGGGCCGGAATATGTCCTCGAATACTTCCCGTGTTTCTTTACATACCGTTGAGAAGCTATGCAAGATGCTAGCAGAGCTGATTTCAACACGACTCCAGCGCTGGACGAGGTTACTTATTACGGTACGTTGTGACACGGATACGGGAATTTTAGTTGCAGAAGGTCCTATCGAAAGTCGCACTGCATGGTCCAGAGAACTCAGGAACTCAGCTGCCATTTCCAGAGTGCTAGCCTGGTCAGTATCGAGAGCCTTTGTCCTCTTAAGAACCTCGATACGTTCTGGTGTATTTAGGGAAGGGAAGAATAATTCGGCATTCTTAAGACGTAGATACATGAGGATGAAGTCGACATCGTAATAGCCTCCTCGGCCTGCCTTGATGGGGTTAGTTATACCATGCGTTTCTTCTATCCTATTTCTCATGGAGACCAATTTGGATGCCAGTTCACCACTCAAGCCATATCGTTGCCAATCGACATTCTGTAGCTCGGACAGGAATTTTGTTCCTTGTTTGAGGTCTCCGGCTATGGTCCGAGCTTTCATATATGTGATTGCTTCCCAGTGTTCTGCCTGTTCGGAAAAATATTTTTTGAAACGTGATTCAGTCTGAATTAATTCACCGTCTCGTCCCATAGGTCTTAGGCGGTTGTCAATGGTGAATAACATGCCATCTCCGGTACGGCTGTTCATGATGTCAACCAGTATTTCGATAGCTTGGTTCCACCAACGAATTTCGGTACTTCCCTCATCGGGTAGAACAAAGACTAAATCCGCATCCGACCCGAGGTCGAACTCTCGCATGCCAAGCCGCCCAAGTGCGACGATTTGTAGTGGGGTAGAGGGGCGTGCTTCTTTCAGCACCTGTTCAGTCTGCACGCAGGCCATTTGGAGTGCTTGTTGCACGACGAATTCGGCGAGGCGACTAGTAGCGTCGAGAGTGGAAAATATTGGCTCGCGGAGGTAAATACTTTTTGCTAGTAGTGAGAGCATTCGTTGACGATAAAAACGCCTCAATAGTGCTGAGGAATCATTCAAAGATGTGTCCCTATTTACAAGTTCTTTCGGAAGAGAATCTGTCCATTCATTGGTATGTTTTACAGCGCTGGAGTCGTGATGTTTGATGTCAGCTGCTCGGGCTCTTTGAGGTTTAATCAAAGGCCATAATTCAGAGCAATCCTGGGGATGTCGGATGATCTGTTCGGCCAGATAGGGACTATGTTCGATCAGATCGCCGATACAGCTCATGTAGTCGGGGTTTCGCTCAAATGTTTCGATTAACTTGGGAGAAGAAACAAGGTTGTTAAGGAAATACGTGAAATGCTTATAGCCCCAGTGGATTTGCAAATCCGCTACAGCTTTTGCCAAATGTGGCGACTGTTGCTGAAGGTGTTGAATTTGAGCTGTCCAGCTCGGGTTAGTGAGATGTTTATTTGACAAGTCATCAACCTTGGGTGAAGTTGTCAAATACTCGGCAGTATGGCTTGGGCGTTGTCCGCCGATCACACGTTCATAGATTTCACAGACATGCCGTAAGTGATCGTTGACCTCCATAGTGAGGTTGTTTTGAGAAGTGGAGTTCGTTCCATATAGTCGTCGTAAAAGAATCGATTGAGATGCAGCATGTGTGGGTAAGGTATGTACTTGACGGTTATGTTCAATCTGTAGTCGATGCTCTAAATTTCGCAGATAAGAGTAAGCAGTATGCAGATGAGAATAATCTTGCGGTGAGAGGTATCCCTTGTCGTGTAAGCGATGGAGCCCCAATAGCGTCCCTTTACTTCGCACCCAGACTTCTAGTCCGCCATAGAGCCGCTGCAGGCATTGGACGAGAAATTCAATATCTCGAATGCCTCCTCTTGCTAACTTGACGTTGATGCCAGTGGACCGATGACGTGTTAGATTTTCTTGGATGCGATCACGCGTTTCGGCAACACGTTCAATCGTTGAGAAATCGGTAGTTGTTTGATAGATCAAAGGTTCGACTAGTGTGAGAAAGTTTTCTCCGAATGTACGGTTGCCAGCCACAACGCGAGCCTTGATGAGCATTTGCAATTCCCAATCGCGGGCGCGAGTAGAGTAGTACTTTAAGGCACTTTTGATGGGAATTGCTAATTCTCCACTTTCACCTTCAGGGCGCAACCGCAGGTCGACCCGAAAGCAAGAGCCATCAGGGGTGATCTGTGACAGCATGCGAGTCAATCTTTGTGCCAATTGTATGAAGAATTTATGGCCGGAAATTCGAAGCTGTTCTGTTTTTTTCCTCGTCTCATACATATACATTAGGTCGATATCGGAACTGTAGTTCAATTCACGTCCGCCGAGTTTGCCTAGTGCGATGACCACAAAGTGTGATTTGGCAGCGTGGAGCCATTTTTGATCGGAGATATCTTCAAATTTTGTTATGAGTTGCCGTTGTATGTGTTCTTGGCCACCCTGTAATATTGCATCCGCCAGGTTGGATAATTCTTCGGTAACTTCTGCCAAACTCCCGAACTGTAATAAGTCGCGGATTGCTATACGCAGTAGGTGCTTGCGTTTAAATTTTGCCAGAATATGAGCTGTTTCATCATCTGTCGTATCCAGAGGGAATAAGCCCAACTCCGAACGGAATTCTTCGGTTGATAGGACACGGTAAAGACGTCGTTCATCTAATGCCCAGTGAAGTGATTCCGGATAACGAACCAGCGTTTCAGCTAAAAAAGAACTATTTCCGAACACCGTTATCAAAACTGGCAAGCGATTACCATGTGCAAGAAATGGCTCACCTTTCTTTGATGTATTTTTTAAAAAACGCTCCAGATGGATTAACGATAGATCAGGATCAGGTGATTGACGCAATAGGACCAGTAGTGTCAGGACCACCTGTTCGGATAGGTATTCCGCAACAGAATGAAAACTAGATTCCGCTGTTGTGTGATCTCGAAAAGGGATCGAATTGAGGAGAGAAGACACAGTGTAAAAGTTATCGTATCGTTCGAAGAAGCTGTGATGCGAAAATTTCCTGCATTGTATATGGAAAGAAAAGTCAGGGATTGCCCGGCAAGAGCGACTGTGGTCTCTCTAGATTTCAACTACGGGTCGTTTTCCCGTATCCGTGCATTGTCTCCATTCACGGCCAGACTGTCTTCATGAGAAAGCTCTTCTCGCAATAAGGCAAAGGCCAAAACCTTACCAATTTCAGGAGAAAAAACGGGGCTGGTTAATCGCCCAATTTCTTTTTTGTTCCAAATAACTGACGAGTCTGATGGTGGAGGGTCTGCTGTGTCAATTTCTAGAGTCTGCAATTTTTTTTGTAAGCTACCGCGTGATCGAACGCGTTCGACTATTTCTTGACCCAAATAACAACCCTTGCTGAAGGAAACTGCATGCAGTCGATTGGCCTGTTGGGGAATACTCGTATCGGGATAGTCGACACCCTCCAGTGGGATTTGGTTTTCAATGCGAAAAATATTCCACGTGTCTGCACTAGCTGAGGTGGCCCCAGCAGCTTCTATTCGTTCAATCCACTCGTGTTTTTTTTCCTGTGGTAGCAGTAACCAAAAGCCAGGGTAACTAGATAGAGAGTTTCTTACTATTCTCAACTTGTGCTCGAATATGTGGTTTAGCTTTCCGAGTGGAGGAAGAGGGGCAATTGAATCTACTATTTGATCGGCTAGTGGTCCTTCTACGGCAATTGTTGCAAGCGATGCACTAATATCCTGTGTGTGTACGTCGTCCATGACAATATACTTGCCCAAATGAAGTGGGAGGCTTTTTTTTCTACGAGCATCAAAGTCGAGAAGCAGGCATTCTTCAGTGACCAAAGCGAGTGTTTCTGCCTGTATTTGACCTCGACCATTTAGGAATAACGTTTCAATACCTTTGCCAGGTGACAGCTGTTCTATATCGTTTGTCGACATGGCGTGTATAAAGTGAATGCGGTCTTCCCCTGTGATGTTCATCTTGCATCGACTCGAGAGGTCAAACCAAGCGGCAGATTCATGGAGAGCTGTGTAACCCGTCATAACCGCAAATTTACCGTTAGCCACGGAGTGTTCGAAGATAGGCGCCCAGAGCAAGCACTATGAGTGCGGATATGATTCCGCCCGTCAAAATCCTTGCTCTTTTTGCAGAGTCTGGTGCACTTCCTTTAGACGGACTAGAGGCGATGTGAAACATGGCTAGTAGGTGTGCGGCGAACAGGAACTTGAAGCCAAAGACCATGTGATACCTGGTATCTAACTCACCCTGCATGGCGAGTAGGAAATTATATAACCCCGAAACCAGCAAGAGGATAATTGATGCTACAGAAAAGGGGCGTAGGTGTTTTGCAATATGCTCAGACAGTATGGCTCGATGTTCCTCCGTGAGCTTTTGCATGGCTGGCATTAGTACAAAACGGGCAAATACCAATCCCCCTACGACTATTGCGGCAGTAGATATGTGTAGCCAGCGTGAAAGTATGTCCATGGTGTTTCAACTCCGAGCTCAATCACACCCAGAACTACTACGTTAGGGTGCAATTGCCTCAAAATAGGCGTTTCAGAGCTGATATTATACCTCCAATGTTGCATGAAGTACTTCCTGTAGGGCCACTCCAATGTAATTGTTCAATTTTTGGGGATCCGGAATCAGGTCAAGCAATCGTGATTGACCCAGGGGATGAGATACAACTTTTAATGAGGATCATAAGTCGATACTCATTTCGTGTGACTGCGATTGTTGTTACCCATGCTCACATCGACCACATCGGAGGAGCTGCTGCACTAAAAAAAATGACCGGTGCGCCGATCTATATGAACCGAGATGATCTTGGACTTGTGAGCCGGCTTGAAGAACAGGCAGCTTGGTTAGGTGTAAAACCACCAGACATCCCTGACGTTGATGTACTAGTTGGCGATGGGGATGTTGTTACTCTGCAAGACCGTAAGTTCCACGTACTTCATACACCTGGCCACACACAAGGCAGTGTTAGTCTCCACGTGCCACAGGAAAATAAACTGATTGCTGGTGATACCCTCTTCAAAGACAGTATTGGACGTACGGATTTACCAGGTGGCAACTCGAAACAGATTCTCTTTTCGATCCGAGAAAAAATCCTTACGCTGGATGATGGAGTAATTGTGATTCCTGGCCATGGTCCTCAGACCACGGTCGGGCGTGAAAGGGAGAGGAATTATTTTTTGCAAAATCTTTGAGGTTGCACGATTGTATTGTGCAACTGGCTGAAATTCTTCCTTCACGGAATGAAGTTCGAGATCGGAAAAATTTAAGCACCTTGAAGGCTTTTGTGGTTTACCATTCATCGTAATGCGAGCCGTCAAGACTCGTTCGATCGGAACCGCTACGAATGTCAAACACTCCCGACTCACCACTTGGTCCAATATCCGTAACAACTTCCCATGAATCACTTGAGGCGGTAAAGGGATCTACTGGAATGCGTCGCAAATATCCCTCGGTGACGAGATCGTCGAGCGCTTGAGGTGGGTTTTCCTTATCGTACGTGTACTGGTCGATCACCGATCGCAACGTAAACAGGTTACTTTTAAGTACACTTTCTTTGGCTCGTATCATTGAAGTGCTATACATCGGCACAGCAATAGATATTATGGTCAGCACGATTGCCAGTACGACCATAACCTCAACAAGGGTAAACCCTTGGCGCGATTTACCATGCACTATAGCGTGTTCCATCGAGTGCTAAATCCATACTTTTACTGTAGACGTCAAAAACATTTTTGCCACTCCAATTGAAGGCATTGGGGTCATCCTCAACTGCCCTGATGCCCCAGTCTGTTTGGCCAGTCATAGGGTCACGAGGAATTTTCCGGAGAAAGCGTAATTTCTGTTTATCTGTATCATTACCGAAACTTTGAGTCAGTGAAGTGTTACTGTTTGAACTTCTCGCATTGAACGCATTTCCTCTTTCTGGCGGATTGTTAATCATATCGCTGGCTTGACGATTGGTCGAGCTATATCGAGATGAATGTTGTATTTGGGAGCCTTGCGTTTCAAGGTCAGTCTCTTGGCTAACATTTGGCCTGAAGGGGTTACGTCCTGTCCCTACGCGTATGGGTACTCCTTCAACAAGGATTTCGAGAGTAGGTGGGTAACCGAAAGTGTCCGAGTCAACCTGCCCCAATTTTCCTGCGTCGGCCATGTCCTTGTAGCGATCTATTGCGTTCCTGATTCCGGTTAACGCATCACGGAGACTACGTTCCTTCTCGCGTTGAATTTTCACATGTGCTAGTGGCAATGCAATCGTAGCAAGAATCATCATTATGCTAAAGGCGACGATCAGCTCGATTAAAGTGAGGCCGGATTGATGTTTTTGCTTTGAGGACAATCTTTTCATTGAACATTAATTTTGAGTTCGGCTTTATTTACTTGTACTGCCTGTCCAGTAACGTCACGAGCGCCAGTTGCTCTTGCGTGCACCTTAGTAGTTCCATTATTCAGCCCTTCGAACACTAAAGTGACCAAAAGGCCATTGCCATCAATACCACCTGTGCCCGGGAAACGTGAAATATTGACCGCGGCTTGTCCTACATCGTTGCGAATATTGCGGGAAAATATTAGATCCTGACCATCTCCTTGAAGAAAAGTCTCCTTTTGTATATCTATTAATCGGAGAATTCGTGGATCCCATCCGAAGCGCATAGGAACGCCGAATATCTGACGTGCTCCTTCGAGGATTATACCCACCGACACTTCGTCTCCTGATGCTACCTCGGATGCTGTCGATTTGAAACGGAAATTAGTAATTAATTCACGTCTGGAAGTCGGTTCGAGAAGACTTTCAGGGAGAGGTCGAAGTGAGTTTGCAGATGTAGTGGGTGTCGGAACGCTTTCGTGATCAGGTGTTGCTTGAGTTGGTGCAGTGAAAACAGACTTTCCAGAAGGAGTATTGATTGATGTTTCAGCGATAATTGCATCTGTGGGTGTACCGGTTGTTTGACCGATCTCACCTACCGGTGGTAAAGCAGACTGACTATTTGGTGTTGACTTGTAGCGAACACGATAAATCTGTTCAGTTCCCGATGCGATTTCCTGGAGATTAACGCTCCGGATATCAGGCATGCGAACGATATGAGGAATCAATACCACTAATATTTCGTTTTCCTGTAGTTGCGTGTTTGTACTACTAAAGAGGCGACCGAGAATTGGAATTTCACCGAGAAATGGGATGCCTGATTTGGTTTTAAATAGTTGAGACTGTACTAGTCCACCGAGAATGCTGGATTCACCCTCTTTGATACGGATGTCATGTGTCACTCTGCGTTGACCAATAACGGGTTGAGATATTCCACCTATGTCAACGAAATCTCTCACAGTTGAAATTTCTACTTCGACGTGCATTGAGATGTCAGAGTCGTTGTGTATTTTAGGAGTTAGGTCCAGTACGACACCAACATCGGTATAGGTGAATTGAGTATTGACCAACGGATTCATCCCAACACCTCCTATGCCTGGTTGGAAGCTACCAGTCGCAATTGGAATGCGATCACCGATCCGCAAGCTAGCCTGGAAGTTGTCGGCTGCCCTTATTCGTGGTGATTGAAGCAATCTTGTATCCGAACTGCTCAGTAGGGCCGTTAGCTGACCACCTGGGAGAATGGTTGACCAATCCTTGCTGCTCACTTTTCCCAAGGCTGATAGGGGGATGCTGTTTCCGTCAGTAGAGCCCCCTTGCTTACTAAAGGAAACGGGCAGGTTGACTCCGCTACTGCCGTTTGATGTCGGGGTTATGCCCAATTCACGATTGCGAGTCTTGCTGGTTTCAAGTACCAGGACGTCTATGATTACTTCGGGGCGAGCCTTGTCAATGTCATTTACAACTTTTTCTGCTAAAGCGACTTTGTCTACCGGGCCACGCAGGAGTAGTGCGTTCATCGAAGGAACGGCAAAAACACGCCGAATGTCAGTCAGGCCCCGAATTGCTGTTGCGACCTCCTGTAGTTCTTGCGGAGTGGTGGTATTGGTTAAGTAAAAAGTCTGAACGACTTCCTCTTGGTAGTCTCTGCGCTTATTTGAGTTGTCATTCGTGATGAAAATGGCATTCTCTGTTAGTGGTTTCCAATAGGCTTTTGCCAACAGGCTGACATAATCTAATGCTTGATAGAGAGTGGCATTTTGGAGATCTATGGAGACTTTTTCGTCTTGATACTCGGAATCAAAAAGTGCATTGATGCCTGCTAATTTAGCGATAGTCTGGAAGATAACCTTACTGTTTTGCTCTTTTGGTATGTTTAGGTTGATTGGTTGGGCCGAAATTGGGCGCAGTGTCGGCAACCCTTCTATTTGACCAACTTTCTTCTCGCGTTCTTTGCGTGCTCGTTCTAGGGGACTAAGACTTAGCTCTTCCAAAGAACTACCAGTTGGATCTGAGTTAAGCCTCTCGTATTCTTGTATCATTGTCAGTATCTTCTGACGCTCCTGGGTAGCGACACTTAACGCAGGATCAATTTCGAGAGCTTTCTGAAACTCCTCGAGCGCTTGTTCGAGTTCTCCTTGCATCTTCAAAACTTGACCACGGTCGACATGAGCTTGGGCGGCGACGAAACGTATTCGACGTACTGCAAGGAGATACCCTTGATGGCTTGCATGTTCATCTAACGCTTGTTCGTACAGCTCAAGAGCCTGGTCGTAATCTTTGTTTAGTTCGGCATGACGGGCTTGGTGATATAGTTTCCGTCCTTTCCGTGATCCAGCCTCTGCAATGGATGACAGGGTGGTCGCCACCAACAATAGACACAAAATGCTCGTTATGGGATGTTTTAAACCGGTAGAGTAAAAAAAACCACGCAGAGGATGGCAAAAAAATGCCAACCTAGAGTGCAGCCGCTTCGCAAAGCGAGCAATCCACGAAAGGGGTGGCCTGGGGGCCTGGTTGTCTAGCACGCTTAATTCTCCAGTAGATATTTCTTCTAATAGAGGATGACGACCGGGCGCTTAGAAGCGTGCAGAAAAATGACGCGAACAAAGGGCAATATCGTTCTAAGTGACAATCGTCGAGCCCGTTACAACTATTTTTTACTTGAACATCTCCAGGTGGGTATTGCATTGCTCGGAACTGAGGTAAAGTCAGCCCGTGATGGGAAAATCCAGCTTTCCGATGCTTATGCGGTTGTTAAGAATGGAGAATTGTGGCTCATGAATGTGCATATAGGTCCTTATGGACACGGTAACCGTATCAATCACGAGCCTTTACGGCCAAGAAAACTTCTTGCTAAACGTAATGAAATAAATCGCTTGTATGGAAAAACTCAAGAAAAGGGTTTAACTTTAATACCGACAAGGATTTACTTGGAACGCGGTCGAGTCAAGTGTGATTTGGCACTTGCAAAAGCCAAGAAACTCTACGACAAAAGAGAGAAAATGTTACGACGTGACGCGGAATTGGAAGCCAAGGAGGCAATTCGTGGACAATAGTGAGCTTGTTTAGTTGCAGATCGTAACATTAGGGTCGCCATGAACAGAAATGTTTCCTTGAAGCTTGTTATCTATCCAGCATTGGAGCCGAGTCGCTTTAAACGGGTCGAGAGGGCAACGAATGGTATGAAGGTTATTAATGCTTCTACTGAAGACGAAGCGTTACGAGAAATTATTGATGCAGATGCCTTGCTTGGCAAAGTAACTCCGGAATTGTTGGCGGCATCCACGAAACTTCGCTGGGTGCAATCAATGACGGCTAGCCTGGAACACTATATATTTCCAGCATTAGTGACGCATCCCAGTCAATTAACGAATATGCGTGGTCTCTATTCGGATATCATTGCGGATCACGTATTTGGATATATTCTCTGTTTTGCTCGTAATCTTCATAGCTATATCAGGAACCAGATTGATGCTCGATGGAGTCCGGCAGGTGGTGAAAAAGGGCGATCAAACTTTGTTTCAGGTCCTGGTGTCACTAGTTCGATGGATCGCGCTCATCTACACCTCTCAGATCAAACTTTGGGCATTATAGGTATGGGTAATATTGGGATGGAGGTCGCTCAGCGAGGTGTAGCTTTTGGTATGTGTGTTCGGGGAGTTGATGCCGTCAAAAAAAAATCTCCTCCTGGTGTCGAAGCAATTTGGAGCGTCGACAAACTTTCTACCCTACTTGCAGAAAGTGATTTTGTTGTGGTTGCTGCACCTCATACGCCCGAAACAATCAAGTTGTTTCAAAAGTCAACGTTCAGGTTGATGAAAAAGACAGCCTATTTCATCAATGTCGGCCGCGGGGCCATAGTTGATCTCGATGATCTTGCTGATTCAATTGAAATGGGAGTGATTGCTGGAGCAGGTCTAGATGTTTTTGAAATTGAACCCTTACCTCCGAAGCATCCGCTATGGCGTATGGAAAATGTTATCATCACGCCACATGTTGCCGGTGCGTCCCCTCGCATTGCCGAAAGACATTTAAACGTTTTGATGGAAAATGTAAAACGTTTTATTGACGATAGACCACTCATGAATATTGTGGACAAGTCACGTTGGTTTTAGGTGCTGAATTCACTAAGCTTGCCTTTGAAAATGAACCGACGAGTTTAATATCCTTGCGTTTGTTGTGTCAGCTGAAGTAGCATGCGAGATCACCTATGCAAGAAACAGAACTGAAGGATCCCTATTTTCTTGATCCCAATGATGTGGAAGATGCCCCAACTTCACTGCGGGCGATTTTTCGTCGAATCGGCCCAGGGTTGATTCTTGCTAGCTCGATTGTCGGTTCGGGGGAGCTGATTGCCACGACGGTGTTGGGTGCAGAAAATGGATATCGGTTACTTTGGCTCATCATCGTCAGTTGTGTGATTAAGATCGTGGTCCAAAATGAAATGGGTCGTCACGCAATAGGCACTGGAGAGACAACCCTTGAAGCTTTTGATAGTGTTCCTGGTCCGCGCTGGAAAGTGTCGTGGGTGGTGTGGTGTTGGGTTTTTATGATCACGATGACGCTAATGCAGGTCGGTGGAATGCTAGGAGGTATTTCTGAAGTACTCAACAGAATGCTTCCTTCAGTATCGGTAACAACCTGGGTGTGGATAATCAATGTGGCAACAGTTTTCCTATTGATTGTGGGGCGTTATGCACTCGTCGAACGGGTTGCGATGGGGTTGGTAGTTGCGTTTACAATCCTCACGGTCAGTTGCACGTTTTTGCTATTTCAGAGGCCGGAATATTTTTCAATGGCCCAGGTGCTTGATGGCCTTAAAATACAGATGCCTGCGGGCGGTTGGATGACCGCGGTTGCAACTTTCGGAATCACGGGTGTTGGCGCAACTGAGCTTTTTATGTATCCCTACTGGTGCATCGAAAAAGGCTATGCGAGATTTACGGGATCGCACGATGGTTCCAATGCATGGGTTACACGTGCATTTGGCTGGATTCGTGTCATGGGTGCCGATGTACTGGCTTCGATGGTGGTTTACACATTTGCCACCATTGCCTTTTATCTATTGGGAGCTGGGATTTTGAACGGTATGGGAATTGTTCCAAAAGGTAGTGAGATGGTACACATGCTTTCGAATATGTACACCGAAACCCTTGGTCACTGGTCACTCATACCTTTTTTGATCGGCGCTTTTGCAGTATTGTATTCGACCGTTTTCGCTTCCACGGCGGCGCATTGCCGTATCGCAGCTGATCTAGTTGGAATGTTGGGGTTCTATGATCGGGCGAACTATCGACTACGACTGAAAGCAACTCGCATCTGCGTTGTGATGTTACTGTTCATTCCTTCGGTATATTTCATGTGGCTGGAGTCACCGGTGTTGATGGTTATGATTGGTGGTTTAGCGCAAGCGGTTATGCTTCCAGTGATCGCATGTTGTACGGTCTATCTAAACTCTAAACGTACTCCCAGATCCATTTTGCCAGCGGGTTGGATTAAGCTACTGTTGTGGTTCGCAGCGCTGTTAATGGCTGCGGTAATGGTAGTTTCCGGAATACATCGATTGCTTTAATGGTATTGTAGGCGCTATGGAAAACGCAAAAATATCACCGCTGGCTTTTGGGCTTACTCTTGGGTGTACCTGGGGGGCAGCTGTGCTAATTGTTGGTGGAGTACATGCCGTTTATCCGAGTTATGGGGGTGCTTTCCTGGACCTTGTTGGATCGATCTATCCGGGTGTTGACCACGGAGGATCAGGCACCACTGGACATTTCACCAACGCTTTGCTTGCGACGGTGTACGCCTTGCTTGATGGGTTCGGCGGAGGGTTGGTAGTAGCTTGGCTTTACAACTTCTTCTCAAGGGTGACTAGCCGCAATCAATGATTTAGAAATCGGAGTGCGTTGGATGCCTGGCTTCTTCGTAATACGAGTTACCGGCTCACTTCTGCTTGCTCGCTTTACTTGTCAACCTTCTCATTTTCTTTTCGAGCTCTGGCAAGCGATTAAAAACAGCTACGGAGCGCAACCATCGTAAATTGTCGGTGGCGGGGTAGCCTGAAATCTTTTGGTTAGAGCTTACATCGTTAGGTACGCCGCTCTGTGCAGTAACAAGAACATTGTCGCCTATATTGAGATGATTGATTAGTCCAACCTGCCCGGCAAAAGTGCAATTGTTTCCAATTGTTGTGCTTCCCGCAATGCCGACCTGGGCACAGATAATTGCATTTTCACCGATGTCAACAGCATGGCCAATCTGCACAAGGTTATCGATTTTTGATCCACGACGGATACGAGTTTCTCCGACTGCTGCACGATCAATGCAAGAGTGAGCCTGGATTTCTACGTCGTCCTCTATGATTACGGTTCCTGTTTGGGCAATTTTCTGATGAGTGCCGTCAGCGCGTTTTGCAAAGCCATATCCATCTGATCCAACTATTGCGCCATTCTGTAGAGTTACACGATCCCCAATTCTGCAAAACTCGCGGACATTTGCCTGTGAGTAGGCCGTGAAATTATCACCGATTACTACACCTTCATAAATGCACACATGTGAATGAATTACAGCTTCACAACCGACCACTACATTTTTTCCTATCACTGTGTATGGGCCGACCGAAGCATTTTTCCCTATAGTGGCAGAGGGGTCAATAACGGCGGTTGGGTGAATACCCAGATGAGATTTTGGTGGTTTATAAAACAACTCGAGTGCGCGAGCAAAATCAAGATAGGGATTGTCCGATATGAGAAAACTTAGCTTGAGTTCTGGGATTTTTGCTGTAGTGATCACGGCTGAAGCAGAACTATTTTGAAGTTTCTTGGCATACCGCGGATTTGAGAGGAATGTGAGCTCTTCCGGTAACGCTTTTTCAATGCCGGCAACACCAGTAATTTCGAGATACTGATCTCCAACCAGCTCGCATCCCAAATGTTCCGCAATATCTTTTAATTTCATACAAATAGTTGCTTGAATACTCGACTAAGTGACTACATAGTATTTTGTTTACATCGCTATTTTGTGTTAGGTCGGTAGAGCGAAAAAGAAGCTTGCGTACCAGCTTAGAATGCCTTCTCCCCAGATGGTGACTATTATGCTCGATACACCTAAGTAGCTGCCAAAAGGTAAGCGGTGCTGCCACCCTCTCTGCGTGTATGCAATTACCATCAAGCCTATTATCGCTCCTATGACTGAGCCTAACATTAAAATCATGATAGTCGGTATCAACCCCCAGAATGCTGCAATCATAGCCATCATCTTGACATCTCCAAGGCCTAACCCCTCTATCTTGCGTATTCGAAAATAGGCGCTACGGAGACCGTAAAGCAGTCCACCCATTAGCAGTACTGATGAAATCGATTCGACTACGGAAACCAGCCACACAGCCGGCCGTGCGACGAATAACCAAACTATGCCCGTGAATTGATCCTTAATTGGGACAATCGGAATAAACGCAGCTGCAGCTAATAGGCCACCGACCGTTATTTCGTCGGGCAGGATGTATTCCAGTAAGTCTGTAAATATCAACACCAGCATCATGGAAGTGAAAATTGCCAATTTGAACGTTTTCGGGTCTAGGCCATTACATCCAAATAGATATCCCCATAACAGCGCATTCAAAAGTTCGACAGCAGGATAAAGAATGGAGATCTTTTCGTGGCAGCAGCGACATTGCGCTTTTAGCAAACAGTAGCTAACCAAAGGGATGTTATCGTACCAGTTGATGGTCGAATTGCAATGAGGGCACCGAGAACGCGGGCCAACGACGGATTCGCCGCGAGGCCAACGGTAGATGCACACATTGAGGAAGCTGCCAACTACGAGACCAAAGATGGAGGCAATAAGAGAGGTCACGACGGAGTCCGTAGGGTCAGAACTTCACGGTAAGCCTGTTCGGTGTGGCGCACCATTATATCACTCGTAAAACGTTCTAAAAAATATTGATACGCTCTTTCGGTGCATTCGTTTGCGAGCGTAGGATCACACTCAAATCGTTTCAATGCATCGGTGATGTCATCGACTTCGTTTTTTACCAACAAGCCCGTCCGTTCGTGTTCGACTAGCTCCGGGATGCCACCTACGCGACTGGCTATAACAGGCACTTTCAAGGCCATTGCTAAGAGAATCGCTGAGCCGAGCCCTTCACAGCGAGAAAGGTAGACGAATACACTAGCCGAACGAAGATCTGTTACAAGGTTGCTTGAAAGATGCAAAGAGAAGTTTACCTGGTCAATTGATTTTTGGAGCAGTGCATTTTCTTTCAGGGGGTCGTCTGAGCTTAGGCCGACAACATGACACGGTTGTCGTTTACTGATGGAAGAGTGGGGTGGTACAGCCACTCCATCGTAGATAACTTCGACTTTCGATAGGGCGATGCTGGCCTTAGATAGTTCATTAGCAACGTGTTTTGACACAGCTAGGAAACGATCGACACGAGAATATTTCAAATGAGAGAGTACGCCACGTCTGATCTCAAACGCAACTCGTCGCGAAACGACCAGGGGTTTACGTGGGCAGGCAAGTGTTGCCAATGTATGAGCGCGCGAATCATGCGCATGTATAAGATCAGCCTCCTTGGCACTTTTCCAAAGCGAAGCAAGCCCCACAGCCTGCCCAGGCCATTGTTCAAGTAGCGGGTCTCTGGCAAGTAGAGTTTGACTGTGCCCCAATTTTTTTAACCCTTCGAGAAGGAGTAATATTTGGTGTTGTCCACCGCGCATTGCACGGCTCGTGTCAATGTGAAGAATTCGCATTACTTCGTATTAAGTCGCCAGACTTTTGCATATTTTGAGAAAACGTAAAAAGCTGACATGCAAGCAATAATCAAGCCATGAATTCCATCTAGGCAACCCAATTTGAGCCAGTATGAGCGAAAGAGGGCCCATGGTGGGGCGAGTAACAATTTGCCAATGCTCGGTCGGTGGCCGTTATTTAGTAGTTGTTGTGCGGCAAGGGTTGTGTAGTGATCAATTGTGCTGAGATGTTCCCTCAAGGACCCACACGTGTAGTGCAATAGGTCCCCATTCAATTCTCCGACCACACCATTCACTTTTACCGATTCATGCACAAGGCCTTCCCAGTATGTTTTGCGTCGGTCGTAAAAACGAATTTTCTTGTCGGGATACCATCCGGAATGCTTAATCCACTTACCGAGGTAGAAGGCTTTACGAGGAAAACAGTAGGCATCGTAGGAAGCACCATCAGCCTTGATCTGGCACAGTGATTCATTGAGGTCATCACTGGGAACCTCATCTGCATCTAAGGAAAGAATCCAATCGTGAATGGCTTGTCGATCGGCAAAGTTCTTCTGAGAGGAGAATCCATCGAAATTTCTGTGTATGAAGCGTGCACCAAACTTTTTTGCTATAGCGGATGTGTCATCAGTTGAACCAGAATCTACCACGACCACTTCTTCGCACCAACGTAGCTTTTCAAGAACCCGTGGCAGGTTCTTTGCTTCATTGTGAGTAATAAGTACAGCTGAAATTTCCACGGTTGAGAAAAGTGCTAGTGAATATCGACGATCACTCTCTCATTTTAGTTCGATATTTCCCTTGTCGCACATTAGTTTTTGAATCAGGGTGATTGCTTGTTGTGATTTTGTTGGTTTAGGGTACAATCGGTAACACCATGAAAATGAGCACGTTGTTTTTTGCCTTAATTTTATCTTTGACTGTATTGTTTGCACAAAGTATTCCCGATCACGACCGGCGTAACACTGTTATTCGGCACACTGACACGCACTATCAATTCGGATCGTACGACACGCTGGCTGATTGGAAAGAAAGAGCAAGGTACTTACGACGTCAGGTACAGTTCAGCGCAGGGTTAATGCCTTGGCCCGAAAAGACAGATCTCAATGCAGAAATCTTTGGCCGAATAGAGTATGAAGACTACTCGATCGAAAAAGTTATTCTCGAGACGTACCCAGGGTTTTTCTTGGGAGGCAATCTGTTTCGCCCAATCGGTCAAGATGGACCATTCCCTGCGGTTGTCTCACCCCATGGTCATTGGCGATACGGACGTTTAGAGAATACGAAAACCAGCTCAATTATTAAGCGGTGCATCACTTTGGCTCGGCAGGGTTATGTCGTTCTGAGCTATGACACAGTGGGCCTCAACGATACTGTTCCACATATCGCACATCGACAAGACTGGGGGCGCCGTGCCGACCTATGGGGAGTAGGCATTCTTGGTACTCAATTGTGGAACAGTATCAGGGCTACCGACTTTTTGACTGCACTCTCCGATGTGGATTCGAATCGCATTGCAGCGACAGGTGCGTCTGGTGGGGGTTCACAGGTGTTCTTGCAGACAGCTGTGGACGACCGTATTCGCTTCTCGGCACCAGTCAACATGATCTCAGCACACATGCAGGGTGGCGATTGGTGTGAAAATGCCCCAAATCTTCGTATTGGCACAAATAACATGGAAATTGCTGCTTTAACTGCACCTCGTCCCATGTTGATGATATCGGCGACAGGTGATTGGACGAAAAATACACCGACAGAGGAGTTTCCTGCAATCCAAAAAATTTACAACTTGTATGGCGCAGAAGACGGCATTGAAGAAGTTCAGTTTGACTCACCACATAATTACCATCAAGACAGCAGAGAGGCGATGTATAGATTTTTTGGTCGAAAAGTACTGAATAATGAAGTGGATGAGTCGAATGGTGGAAAAAAACGCCTTCCGATCAGATCATGGTTCAGGTTGCCATCTGGACCCTCTAGTTTGCTGAGTTATTGGGGGCGAGAAGCTCCGAAGACGCCGAAAGATCTCGACACATTTATATCGAGCCGAATTGTCGAATCCGAAAAATATTTGACAACCTTAAAACCGACAAATCATGCGTCGCTTCAAAAAGTGCAACCCCTATTTCACGAATGGCTTTCGCGTGCAACGATGACCGATCTGCCCACTGCGGAAGCTCTTGGATCTGAAAACACGGACAAGTGGCAGAATGGTGAAGCTTTGATCATTGGCCGAACAAATAAAGGCGATCGAGTACCGGCTGTATTGCTTCATCCGCAACATGTGCGCGATTCGGTAGACCCTGTGCTGATAATCCACTCAGAGGGGACTAAGTGGATTCTAAATACTTCAGAAGATCAGAACAGTTTTGTTAATGGTTTTTTGAAACGTGGGGGTGTTGTAGCTGGTGTCGATGTGTTTCAAGTGGGTCGTGCACGAGAAGAACGTAACGAATCCGAAATCACAGGGAGCCCACGCGGTGAACACCGCCGACGTTATCTGACTACGTTCAATCGCACTGATACAGCCAACCGTATTCAAGATGTATTAACTGCGATTGCCTATTTCAAAAGCCGCCTTGAAGTTGAGACTATCAATTTATTTTGTCCGGGGGAGGCCGGAATTTGGTGTTTCTTTGCACGCGCGTTAGCTGATGGAGGTATTCGGTTGATTGCCGATCTGGGTGTGCTTACGCAATACGATGATGCAGAGATTGCCCGAAAAATGTTCATTCCACATATTCGCCGTGCCGGTGATTTTAGAGGTGCAGCATTACTCCAGGCCCCAGAAAAAACAGTACTCTACAACGTAGCAACGTTGTTTCCTAGTGATTGGCTAGAAACAGCTTTTGAGTTGACCGAGAGTCGACGAAATCTAAGTCTCCATCCAAATGAGATTGATGAGGAGCAGTTGTTGGAGATATTGACACCCATTCACCACGCCGAACACTGAACGAATGTGTATAAGGCGAGCACACGCTGTGGCGAACGTAATAGAACTATGCTTCCGTTTCTAAAACTCGGTGTGATCGTGCGTGAATTTTTCGAATCGAAGAGTGGGGCTCTACGTTAGGGTTTTCAGTATGCTCTGGTGTGCCTTAGTATTAACTGCGGGAATCATTATTTCTTTGGTGGTTCGGTACTTGCGAGCAGAAAAGACTGCAAATTTCGGATTACAAGGATGGGTAGGTCTTTGTGTTGTAGCGGTGAGTGGAGTGCTGTTGATTGCGGACGTACGCCTGGTGGGTCTATATTTCACTCCACTCGCCTGGACGGGATACATTTTGATAGTCGATGCTGCTGTCTTCAGTCTGCAGCGGCGATCACCGATCCGAAGTGCCCCTGAAACCCTTCTTTGGATGGCGATTGTTTCGCTGTTTCTATGTCTTATTTTCGAGCTATATAACAACGAATTACTTAATAGGACTTATGTGGGTTTTCCCCGCGGCATGCTCGCGCGATATCTCGGTTATGGATGGTTGTTCATGACCGTGTGTCCGGTAGTGCTCGAAACAGCCGGCCTACTGCTGGCCCTGAAAGGTCCAAAAAGAAAAAAACCGCTACCATCTTCGCTTCCCATGAAAACCACGGTGCCATGGACTTTACTCGGTGTCATGTTGGCTATTATCCCGGTGCTGGCTTCGTGGCCGATCAAAGTGTATCTGTTCGCCATGGTTTGGTTTGGGTTTATTTTACTGGCGGACACTATCAACTACCGTGCATCGCGTTCGAGTATTCTAGGTGATTTGTTGGTTGGATATCGTACTCGTCTGTGGGCTCTGCTTGAAACAGGGGTAATCATTGGCTTTTTGGGGGAGTTTTGGAACTACTGGGCAAGGGCAAAGTGGCTTTATATTTTCCCAATTTTTGAAAATTATACTTTTTTTGAGATGCCAATTATCGGATATCTTGGCTTTCCACTTTTGGTAGCAACAGTTTTCTCAATGTACATTTTGATGACGGACTTGTTGAATTTGCCATATTATGACATTGATGTCGATTTCCACTCTGGTAACGAAAAATCTCTCGCATAAGTTCGAGCAAGAGTGCTGCGGTTCTTCTAAGGTAGTAGTGAGTGAATAAAGGTGTTGAAGTCATGACTAAAAAGATTTACTTCGGGATGCTGGCGGGGTTGCTTGTTACGGTTATTTTTTTGTCGGCGAATAGTGCTGGCCAAAGCGAAGAACTTCGGTTTAACGACCTAAAAGCACAAACAGATCAATTTATGGAATGGGAAAGAACAATTCGCCTCACCCCTGAACAGGAGTCGTTCAAAAAGGCTGCGTTGACGCAGATTCCAGCTCCGTGTTGCGCCGACAATAGCGCGTACACTTGCTGTTGCTCCTGCAATATTTCACGCACTATTTGGGGTTTGTCAAATTATCTGATTGCCAAACAGGGTGCGGATATTATTACCGTGCAAGCCAAGGTCGTTGAGTGGATCAAATTCATAAATCCAATGGGGTACAGTGGTAAGGCCTGCTATGCACGAGGCTGTGCAAGAGCTTTCAAGCATGACGGTTGTGGTGGCATGAGGCGCAACCAGGTTATTTTTTGATGTTGTTATGACTGACGAACACAGTTTTCGACTTGCCGTTTGCAATGAACTCTTCGAGAAATCCGATTTTGTCGAGTCATGTCGATCCTTGCGCAAAGCTGGTTGGCGAGGCATTGAGATAGCACCATTTACTCTTGCAGATGAGGCAGCAACTTTGTCGATGGAACGTCGCCATGAAATTCGTGACATTATTGCCTCCGAAGGACTTGAGTTTGTAGGTCTTCATTGGCTTACCGTTGGACCCAAAGGGCTTCATGTGACAACACCCGATGAGGCGGTACGTAAGAACAGCTGGGACTTTGTTCGCCGACTTGTAGATCTCTGTGCCGACCTCAGACCTGAACGCTCGGGTGGGGTCATGGTTTTTGGTTCACCGCTACAACGTCGCACTGAGGGTCATTTTTCGGTGGAGACGGGAGTGAAAAATTTCAGAGAAGGAGTGCAGTCGATTATTCCGACACTCGACGATCGCGAAGTGACTTTGCTTATCGAAGCTTTGCCGATTGCACAATCGGATGTAATTCGCACAATTGATGAGGCTGTTCACGTTGTTACAGAACTAGATAGTGCACATGTGAAGACGATGTTTGATTCACACAACGCTATTGATGAAGCTGAATCACACGGTGATCTCATTGACCGTCATTGGGATCTTATTCGCCATATCCACGTAAATGAACTTGACGGCACTTATCCACGACCTGAAGGTGGGTATGACTTCAAACCTATTCTTCAGGTTGCAAAAGATCGTAATTTTGAAGGTTGGGTTTCCATGGAAGTGTTTGATTTTACACCCGGCGCACTTAAAATCATTACCGAGGCTTACAATTATCTGACTGAGCAAATTGCACGATTAGATTAGGTGTGTACTTGCTGAAAGTTTCCTTAGTGAATAGATTCCCTTTGGTGATCTTCCTTAGGCATTAGTGGTTGGTAGTTGGTTCCTCCATCAGTTGACGAATAAAGTAAATGTACTCAAGAGCAGTGCGCATGGCTAGTTGCTTTTGGTTAGCGGTTCCACCGTGCCCGCCTTCAATATTTTCGTAGTAATAAAAGGGGTAACCTAGGGCAGCCATTTTCGCAGCAGTTTTGCGCGCATGGCCAGGATGGACGCGGTCGTCCTTAGTCGACGTGTAAAAAAAAACTTCCGGATATGGTTGATTTGGTGAGAGATTTTGATATGGCGAGTACTGTGAAATGTATGCCCAGTCTTCAGGTTGATCGGGGTCCCCGAATTCGCTTATCCAACTTGCGCCAGCAAGTAGTTTTGTGTAGCGCTTCATGTCAAGTAATGGGACACCACAGTCAATGGCTGCATAGAGATCGGGGCGTTGAGTCAAAGCAACACCCATTAAAAGTCCACCGTTCGATCGTCCCATTGCCCCCAATTTTTCTGGGCTGGTTATATTACGGGCAATGAGATCTTCAGAAATTGCTACAAAGTCCTCATAAGCAAGATGACGATTTTCCTTTAAGGCTGCCTCATGCCAGCGAGGACCATATTCTCCACCACCACGTATGTTTGATAAAACAAGCAATCCACCTCGGGATACCCACAATTTTCCAGCAAGAGCACCATTTTGTGGACGAGCAGGTTCTTGATAATAGTTCGGCAAGATTGGGATTAGAAAACCACCATACCCGTATTGAATGGTCGGAGCGTTACCGCGATCTAGTACTGTTTTGGAACCCATAATGAAATACGGTACTTTTGTTCCATCGCGACTTGTCGCGAAATTCTGTTTAACGACAACCTCCGCGGTGTCAAAAAATTCGGGCAGAGCCATAATTTTGGAAGGTGTATTTTCAGACGAGACGTGGAAAAGCTGCTGAGGTATATTTAAGCTTTCGTACAGCAAAAAAAGTTCATCAAGTAAACCACTGGTGCTTGCAATGCGAATAACACCATCGGCTGGCATGGCAATTTTGTGGAAATGCCAACCCTTGGAATCACGACGAAACCGCATGGCGACACCGGTGACATTGTCCAGAATTGTCGTGACGATAGAAGACCCAGCAATGGCGATTTCCGCGAGTGCTTGGTGTTCAGCTGGACGAAAGATCTCCTCGGCTGTCATTTTCTCCAAGTGAAGAGCGACCAGGGAACCCGCAGGAATTAATACGCTATTTACTTCCCAGGGTTCTTGTAAGCTTGCAATAAGGCGCCCATCCAGCACTCCAACGAGATCGACTCGTAGTGGCAATGGTACTGGAACGAGGTTGATTTGACGGTTTTCGTCTAGTTTTACCCAATATATTTCACGTTTGTAAAAAGTAAGAGATCGAATAACTAGTGGGTATGTAATGCCTGCATTTCTGTAAACTTTCGAACTTACCAAGACATCCTCGAAGTTACCTTCGAAAACTGTTTTAGCATCAGTGAAAGAAGTACCCCTTTGCCAGATCTTAACTGTACGAGGGTATCCGGATTTCGTCCGTCCTTCCCCCCAGTCGGACGAAACCAGCAGGGTATTGTCATCTAACCAGGATGTCCCATTCTTACCTTCGGGCAAACTAAACCCATTTTGAATGAACCTCTTATTTGTCACTGAAAATTCACGTGTGACCGATGCATCTGATCCACCGCGTGAAAGGCTTACAATGCAACGGTCATAATCGGGAGCTAAGCAGTGAGCTTTTTGGAAAATCCAATTTTCATTTTCTTCATCTGCAAGTCTGTCGATATCAAGTATGATTTCCCATTTTGGATGGCCTGAACGAAAGTCGACTAACTTGGACCGCTGCCAGATGCCACGGACATGATCCTTGTCTTGTCTGAAGTTGAATACCGCGGCACCTTGAATTTTTCCTACAGGGATACGTTTACTCGACGTTACGATTGCGAGAGCTTCTTCATAAAGATCGTTGTACCTTGGGTCCCCTTGTAGTTCTGACAATGAACGCTCGTTCTCTGCACGCACCCACTCGAGTTGGGCTTCACCATTGATTTCTTCGAGCCACGAAAAGGGATCCTCTTGATGAGACATATTGCATTGTAGAGCTGTTAGAGCCAGAACTATCGGCAGTGCAATTCGCATAGGAGCTCTTCTGACGATAAAAGAACGCTATCATCCGTTAGGGTAGCAACGTATCAAGATAAAATGACGTAGAACATCATCGATTGATGAGATGTGATACTTTTTCCGATCAAGTATTAAGGTGTACGACAAAAGATGCTTGGATTTAAAGGCTTGAGACAAAGCAGGCTAGCATAAGGCAGGTACGATTTGGATCATGAGCAGGTTTTATATATTTTCGTTGCTGAGGTATGGCTTAATTCCCTTCGGGCTAGTGCTTTCTGTATTGAACTCTTCGGGGGAAGATAACTGGCCTCGATGGCGTGGACCCTACGATACTGGTATGGCTGCAACAGCTGTGAGGACTCATTGGAGTGATACTGAAAATGTGAAATGGAAGGTCGACTTACCCGGGAAAGGATTATCCTCACCAGTAATCTGGCATGACAAGATCTTTTTGACGAATGCTGTTCCGGTTAGATCCGACAATACTTCGAGGAGAAATAACAATTTTATACCAATCCATCATTTCGAAGTATGGTGCATTAGTAGAGACACAGGAGAGACGCTGTGGTCCAGGGTTGCTAAGACAGTTAGACCGCACGAGAATCACCACCATCGCTATGGAAGTTTTGCGTCAAATTCCCCTGTTACGGACGGGAAATTCGTATATGCGTACTTTGGATCACGAGGTGTTTTCGCGTACGATTTCGATGGTAACTTGATCTGGCAAAAGGATCTGGGTGTAGAGATGCGAAAAATTTGGCAGTTTGGGGAGGGTACTGCACCGGTTCTACATGGAAATACCTTACTTTTGAAACTTGACCATCAAGGCGATTCGCTGATTGTTGCTCTTGATAAAAACACCGGCAAGGAAATTTGGCGTCGTCACAGAGATGAGATAACTTCGTGGTCAGCGCCTTTGGTTATTGAGTATAAAGGTCGCACTCAGGCGATTGTCAGCGCAACTGCTAAGACTCGCAGCTACGATTTGACAACGGGTGAGGTTATTTGGGAAGCGAGTGGTCTGGGCCGCAATGTGATTCCAAATCCTGTGAGGCAGGATGACATCGTACTCGTAATGAGTGGCTATCGCTCTCCCAATTTGCAAGCAATCCGGCTCGGTGGCTCTGGGGATATCACTAATTCGAATAATATTTTGTGGACCAATCAACGAGCCAATTCGTACACGGCATCACCGGTTCTATTCAAAAACCACCTTTTTTTTGTGACTGATAATGGTTTTGCGAGCTGTTTTAATGCGACTGACGGAACTTCGTACTACCACCAGCAACGATTACCCGGATCACCGACTCTTAAAGCTTCACCAGTAGGTGCAGATGATAAGCTTTATATCGCGACGGAAAACGGAACGGTGATTGTTTTGGAGATAGGTGAAAAATTTAAACCGATCACAGTGAATCAAATGGGCGACCATGTTTTCATTGCTTCACCAGCAATAGCTGATGGCCAAATTTTTTTACGGAGTGAGACTGCCCTTTTTGCGATCGATGCCCAATAAGTCAGAGATGTACAAGCCTGTTCGAGATGCAGCTAAATCTGAGGTTTCACAAGCCCGATTACGGCTGCCTATGGCAACTTTCGCAAAAGTTTTTCTATCGTGCCCATAACAATTATCTTCTTGCCGTGTTGCTAGATCTGACTTAGAGTGAAATTGACGATTGAGGAATTCTCAAAATTAAGTGGACCTAGAAGCTGAAGCCCGGAGACTGCAACACATAGGATTAAATGCTTATGAGTCTCGTGCGTATTTGGTTTTGGTGGGTCATCAGCGGTTCAAAGCCCTGGAAGTTGCCGGCCCGGCGCGCATTCCTCGTCAAAAAATTTATGAAGTGCTGAATAGCTTAGTGGAGAAGGGGTTTGTTCGCGTAGTGCAAGGCAAAGCGAAACAGTTTTCAGCAGTTGAACCCCAGTTAGCTCTCAGTAGCTTTTTGTCGCGACAGAAGGAATCCTATGAGCGTGAATGGCAGGATCGCCAAGGATTGGCCACTTTGCTCAGTGGTCACCTAGGGGAGGTTTATGCTAGTGGCAACCAAGGACACGGACCGTTGGATTACATTCGAATTGTTGCTGATACGAGCCAGATTGCTGAGGAATATCGTCGTTTTTTGTTGTCGACAACGGCGGAGTATTTAGAATTAGCTCGCCCACCGTATGCTGTTCAACCAATACAGGAACCCTTTTTAGATCAGCTCCTTGAAAATGGTGCAACTTGCCGGCTTCTGTATGAATCTCATAGTTTGTCGCATGGTCAACGTGTTCAACTCACGGAGTTTCAACGGACAAGAGCTAAATCACAGACTCGACTATTGAATGAGCTGCCCATCAAGTTGGCGTTATTCGACAACCAACGAGGTATGATTTCTTTAGACGATCCGGTTGCTGGTCACCCTGGTATTACCGCACTAGTGTTCGATCACAAACAGCTTGCAACAGCCATGGTGAGTCTTTTTGATGACTGCTGGCGTCGAGGAGTATCGCTGTAAACCTGGGCCCTTTCGAGCCCCAAAATACTTCTTTGGTGAATTCCTGTTCCGAGAGTGTGACTCCACCTCAGGTTTACTTAAGGAGAATCGCTATCTTCGGTTTTGAAGTGGCTGGAATGATGTCAGATTGATAAGCTGTAGAATGTCCGGGAGGTTATGGTCTTTGAACCATTACAAGAAGTCCCCAGGAAATCAGGAGATTTGACGATGAAAATCCGTATTGCATTTACTGTTGCGATTCTGGGCGTCATTGCAGGTTTGCCAGGAATGTCGCAGATTACTGGCAATTATCTGGAGGCGCGCAATGCCGAGGTGTATGCTTCGCATTGCTTTGCAAATGCTGAACTTGGAATAAAAGGTAATCTAGCCGTGATGGCATGGCGCGTGGAGCAGGGTAATCTTGACGGAGTGTCGCTTGACGGACTGTCAGTCGTAGCTGTCGTCCGCGCTACTTCGACACTAGGTGACCCCTTCAGTAATCCATATCCGGTTAAGTCTGTTTTGATTTTTGACGAGCGAGCTAACAATATACAGCGGGAAGCGTTAACGCGGATGGTCAAAAACAATACACGAGGGCTATTAGCTGATGTGGTCCGTACAGAAGCGTTACCCATCCGACTTTCTTTTGAGGGTAGTATTCACGATCGTCGTGCAACTTTGGTGGCTGGAGAAATGGTTCGAGTGGAGACACGTCGAATTCGTGACAGTGACTCTTTATGCCACCTTGATGATCTTTACTACGCCCCGTTGTCTACTCTCGACCACGCTATGCCGGCTTTCACTCTCCACAATAGCTTTAAGGGAGCAGGTCTTGATGTGCATTTCAGTGCTCCGAGACGTAGTAGTGCGTATGTAGGAACCTTTTCAATTGGTGGTACAAGTACCGACTAATTTGTAGAGAGATTACTGCCAGGGGTGCATAAACGAGCAATCGATCAAGGCTATTTCTGCATTGTTTGTTATGTAAGTGGAGTCAGTGAACTGTAGTTAGTACGATGGGCTCTGTAGAAGCCTATGTCGTTGGCGATAATAATATGAAAATGACAAAAGTGACTAGTTGCCTGGCCATTTTGGTAGTGATGCCTTATTTTCTTGTGGCTGGCGATTTTCAGGCTTCAGTCGGTGGTTCTGAAGTCCCACAAGAGTTATCCAGTGAAATGGTTGGCATGATTGAGAAACAGGCGATTTTTGCGAAGGCGCCGGATGGTAAGGTGATAGCAGAATTTTGGCCGCGAAATATAGCTTTTAGTGGAGATCCGGTTTCTGGATTTGGTGTACGCTTCGAAACAATGCCGGAAGGTTCGTTTCTTGGTGTAGTACGGTTCCTTGAAAATGGTTCTGACTTTCGCGAACAAAGTATCAAATCCGGAATTTATACAATGCGCTATGGCTTGCATCCAGAAGATGGCAATCACATGGGCGTTGCCGCGAGTCGCGATTTTGCATTACTAGTCAAGGCAGATGCAGATACAGAGCCAAACCAGAATCTTCCCTTTGGTTTGTTGACCCAACTGAGTGTTTCATCATCGGGAAACCCACATCCAACTATTCTCCGACTTGAATTACCAGACGGCGACGACTCTGGCCATATTTGGCAGGATGAGGCTGGGCATTGGGTGCTCGATTTGGCAATTCCAGGTGATGTAATAGGTGTCGTTGTTTCTGGACATTCCGAGGAATAAATTATGGAATGTGCTAAAAGTCAACTTTTTCCAGTTTCTAGTAGGGCTGCCAGCGTCTTCTCTGCTGTGGTTCGCCAAGTGGAGCCTGCAATCCGGTTTCTGCCTCGATCTGTAAGTTGACTGCGCAGGGCTGTGTCACCGAGAATCTTCGAGATGGCTGCTGCGATTTCATCCACAGAAGATGGGTTGAAGAATATTGCTGCTTCGGCTGCTGTTTCCCGTAGAGCTGGGGTGTCGGGGCAAGCCACAGGCAGTTCGGCTGCCATGGCCTCGACAAGTGGCATGTATAAACTTTCAGATATAGAAGGCAAGATAAGAGCTTCTGCATATTTGAACAGTGTTGTCATTATCGGTCTCGGTAGAGGGCCTAAGATATGAACTTGGCGCTCTAAGTCCATTTTTGTGATACAGCGCTCGATTCTGCGCTGTGTTCTTCTTCCTTGTACGCCAGTGATAACTAGATGTTCAGCTAGCCCGTTCTGAAGTAATCGATTATAGGCATCCAATAGTCGCTCCCAATTTTTACCGGAGTGAACGGCTAGCAAGTATGGACATCCCGGGATTTGCGCTTTAGCAAGCAACTCTTCGCCGTAGCCGATATTGCTTTTTAGGTCAAAAAAAACTCTTTCTACGCCATGAGGAGTGACTCGTATCCTTTTTGGAGACACCCTGTACGTTTGTTCTAGATCCATCTTGAGTTGTTTCGTAGTTGTCAGAAGACAGTGTGACACCGTTATTGTGCTCCAGGCTGCAAGTTTACGGATCTGGAGCTTAAGTGGACTGAAATACGAGGGAAGAAATTTGTGTTGCAGGTCATCAACCATTGTTACTTTGCGTGCGAGGGACATAACAGGTGCAGAGAAACCAACAGAGAAAAAAATATCTAGACGTCTTCTCATGCCCTGTAACGGAAGAAAAGCTTGCTCGTGCAGCAAACATAAGGGGCGAACCCTTCCCGTGATCGAACTTTGCACTACGTGAAAATTTTTTGCGACCGGACATATGTCTTGCTTGATTTCTCGATTGATAAAGACCGTATAAATATTGTGGCGATCGATTGCTGCAAGGGCGGCCAGTAGATTGCGTAAATACACTTCCGTACTGTCAACTCTGCGCGGAGTGAGACGTAGTGCATTGATACCGATACGGAGAGGGTTAGGCATCGAGTATTAACTAGTTAATAGTCATCCCTATCGAACTGTCGAACAACCATAATACCGGTTTACGATTACTCGATGTCCAGTCAGTGATAGTTAGAACGTGTTACTGATCTTTTCGTCTTAGCCAGGCCTTTGGCCAGTATGTTGGCGTTTCACGTACTGCGCCTTCATTGAATGGTTTTACAGGTTCTGCTAGCTCGAATTCTGGATGGACCGAAAGAAAGTCATGGATAGCGGAACATGGATTGTCTTCTATCCAATCCGGGTTGCCACCCGGAACATCAGCAAGATCTCGCATCACCCCATCGGTGACGACGAAGTAGGACCCCGGTGTCATAAAACGAGCGTAGGCAGTCAATTCATCATTTACGTGTTGTCGACTGTGATTCGAATCGAGAATTATCACAATCGGGGCTGCTCCAGATATTTTTTGTGCGACTTGATCCAGGACGGATTTGTCGACAGAGTTTCCTTTGATTAGTTCAATTTTTTTTGACAACAAATGTTCTTGGATAGCTAGTTCCACATCATTTGGAATATTGATGTCGATACCGATGACACGACCGCGACCTAATGTGTTACATATTGTCGCGAGGAACATCAATGAACCGCCCCGATAAACGCCAGTTTCGATAATTATTTCAGGCCGTAAAGCGAAAAGCACTTCTTGCAAGCGTAATAGATCCTCTGGAAGTTGAAGAATTGGTCTACCCATCCAGGAAAAAGTTAAGTAGTACTGTAAACTCCATCCAACTTTTACCCATTGCTTAGACAGCAGTTCGAAAGACTCCTTACTGTAAAGGCGATACTTAACGGTATTCCCATCACTAGTCGTGGTTAAAGTGCCATCTGTCGTATCAATCGTAATTTTCATAAACCTAATCCTCGGCAAGGGACATGAGAAATATTTTGCGATTTTTTTTATAGGTGATAGGTGCACAAAATTCCTGATCCTGACTGCCTGTTTTACAAATATTTTCCGTTGCTAGTAGCTCGACACATGTTCGTTTTTGCACGAATAATTATTCCTCATTTTGTGTCTTGTGGGGTGAGCCTATGTGAATTTTGTGGTCGTTGATGATTTTTCTGACAAGAAACTGTGGCCTTTGCTTAACTTCTTCAAAAACTCGTCCAAGATACTCCGCGACAATACTGAGACTAAAAAGTTGGATTGCTCCGAGAAATAGAATCGCCGTTAATAGGGTCATGAACCCTGCCGGAGCATCCGGGTTTGTGAAGTAACGAGCAATGTATAGAATGATTGCTATGCCAGCTAGCAAGGTTATAAAAAAAGCCAGCGTCGAAATAATTTCTAAAGGTCGATAAGAAAAAGAAAAGAATCCTTTTTTGGCCCAGCGGACATTGTCAAAGAATGAGTTTGTAGACTTTCCAGCAAAGCGAGCTGATCGAACATATGGCACGCCAGTCTGACGGTATCCGACCCAGCTGCGTAATCCGCGCAGGAAACGATCACGTTCTGGCATAGCGAGGATGGCATCGACCACTTGCCGACTGATCAACGAAAAATCACCAGCATCTAAAGGTATTTCTAGGTAAGACAGTTTTTGGTAGATACGATAAAAAAGTTTCCGTGCTCCTTGCATCAGGCTGTTTTCTTTACGGTTTGCTCTAATGCCGTAGACAACATCAAACCCTTTGAGCCAGTTTTGAACAAAATCTGAAATTACTTCAGGTGGATCTTGTAAATCACCGTCCATGAGAATAACTGCCTCACCAATTGATTGCTTCATCCCACTTGTGAAAGCCATTTGAGAACCAAAATTTCGACTATGAGAGATGACGGTGACTTTTTTGTCTCTATCTGCCAAAGTTTCGAGTAGATTCTCTGCATCGTCAGGACTGTTATCGTTCACCCAGATCAATTCGTAATTTTCTGTAACGTCAGTCAAAGTTTCTGTTAATCGGCGATACAGCTCCTCAATGCTGCCCGCATCGCGGTAGCAAGCTATGACGACAGAAATGGTTCTATTGGTGAGCAGAAGTTATATCCCTTTCACTGTAGTTTTTCCAAAACTCGATGTGCGACTGCTTCGGGATCGATGCCATTTTCTTTACAGATCGAACGTTGACTACCTGTCTTACTAGTAAAGCGGTCCTCTGCTGCAATAATTAGCAACTGTTGCTCAATGTGTTCAGTGGTCATCCATTCACTTACCGCCGAACCGAGACCACCTATGCAACTGTGTTCTTCTAGAGTGACCGTCAATTTTGTATTGCAACTCTCTTTCAAGACACACTTATCCAACGGTTTGATTGTGTGCATACTTACTACTCGAGCTGCAATATTCCGAGTTGTCAATAATTCCGCAGTTCTTACGGCCGTTGGAAGCATGCCTCCTGTCGCGATTAATGTGCAGTCCTTTCCTTCTTGCACTGTGATCGCTCGTCCGATCTGAAATTCTGGTTGAGTCCTATGTACAATCACATCATCTGTACGCCCTAGACGAAGATATACAGGACCATCAATAGTGGCTATTGCTGCAATCGATTGCTCTGTTTCCACTGGATCTCCTGGAGCAATGACTGTCATATTGGGTAAAGCTCTCATTATGGCTAGGTCTTCGGTGGCATGATGAGTTGGGCCGTTTGCTCCATAACTGAAGCCACCTCCCACTCCCACTATTGTTACTGGTAGTTCGTTATAGCAAACGTCGTCACGAATTTGCTCCAAACAGCGTAACGTTGCAAAGGTTGCAATTGAGTAAACGAATGGCCGAAACCCTTCGCTGGCGAGTCCTGCTGCTACTCCCACCATATTCTGTTCGGCAACTCCTGCGTTCAGAAAACGTCCAGGATAGCGTGTTGCGAAATCATCGAAGAGCTTGTAGCCAAGATCACCAGTTAGAAAGACTATACGTTTATTGCTTTCTGCGAGTTTCGTGAGGCCCCTAATGAAAGCATTCCTCATGGTGTGGAATTTCTCCCAAGTTCTAGTGTCGAATTCTCTGCTTCAATTTCGGCCAGTGCTTTTCGGAGATCTTCGGAATTCGGTGGACGATAATGCCATTCCAAGTCATCTTCCATGAATGAAACCCCCTTACCTTTAATCGTGCGTGCCACAACTGCTGTAGGACGTTCTGATACAGCCGGTATATCGGACAAGGTCGATACGATATCGACGAAACTGTGGCCATCAATCTCAACGGAGCCCCAGCCAAACGCTGTCCACTTTACTGCCAATGGCTCTAGTGCCTTAGGAGTTCGACTCATTGCCGACCAGCCATTAAAGTCGATTATGCAGACCAGATTGTCAAGTTGATTAACGGCCGCAAATGTAGCGGCTTCCCATACGCTCCCCTCATAGCACTCACCGTCGCTAATCAATGTGAACACACGGTGTTTGAGACCACGCATCTTGGCAGCTAGTGCGATACCAGCTGCTATGGGTAGCCCATGACCGAGAGAGCCAGTTGCAATTTCGACCCCGGGAACACACTGACGGGATGGGTGTTCTGCTAATCGTCCACCTTCTTGTGCATATTCGTCGAGGATTGCAGTGGGGAAATAACCACGTTCCGCTAGTACCGCGTAGTGCGCCATGCAGCCATGTCCTTTGCCAAGGACAAAACGATCGCGCTCTGATGCCTGTGGGTTTTCGGGGTCGTTTTGCATACTCGCAAAATAGAGTGCCACGAGTAAGTCTACACTTGACAGTGCAGAACCTACATGCGGAGTTTGCCCACTATGCGCCATTTGTAGAACTCGTTTTCTCACTCGCTGTCCTAGGATAGAAAGAACAGGTTTGTGCGAAATCTCTTTTTTGTTTTTAGAGTGTTGTTTCACAGGTATGATGGCCTTCTGCTGTAGTTTCTAGTTCGATTGATGTCGCTGACCAACCATTGTATAGACAGAGCATCCCAGTGCTCTTGCTATGGGTGTTGCTTCGAGTAGGCCTTCGACAGATTTCATCAACCGTGCCACAAAATCAGGACAAAACATTGGAACAAATCCAGCAAACCTCTCTGCTGTAACAACTCCACCTGCATTTTTGACCCATTTTCGCAATAGGTGTGGTCTATAGGATCGTTCATTATGGTCAATGTGGTAGCGAGACGTTTTTTCTATGATCTTTAAGCCCAAATTGTTACCGTTTGGGTCATGGATTACAACGCGTGGGGCAACTCGAAAAGCTTCGCGGACGATACTTTCCGGATCTGCCGCATGATGCAAAACGCTCTGTAGTAGTACGACATCAAAACTATCGTTACGATAGGGCAATCGGGCTCCGTCTGCCACTGTGAAAGAAATTGAACTCCCCCCAGTAGCTGCCCCGGCTACTTTTAGTGCTTCCGGGGCTGCATCCAATGCCGTGATGTACGTGGGTTTCCCACGGTCTCGATACTGAAGTGTGAAGTAACCATCACCACATCCAACATCCAATAGGGAACAATTCGCAAAATTGCCCAGACGTAATACCTCATCAGCTGATCGCGCAGTTGCGAACCGACTGCTTAATTGGTCGGCCAAAGTATAACCGTAGCCATTTTGTTGTGCTGCATCGCGGTTAAAAATATCGACATCCTTGTATGTTGATGTTGTGAAATGATCTGGCACTAGGGACGCCTCGACTTTGCACTTGTCAATTGTTGCTGCTGCCATGCTACCGTTCGGGAAATTCCTTCAATAAGTTGGGTAGTTGCTGACCATCCCATCATACGTCTTGTTTTAGTGCAATCTGCAACCCATGTTTCTGTATCCCATGGACGTGCGCCCATTGCGCCCCATTGAATTGATGGAACTTTTCCTGTGGCTTTCGATATTGCATTGACTACATCCAGTACAGTGGACTGTGAACCGGTCCCGATATTGAAGACTTCACCAGAAAAAGATTGAAGCCTTTCAATGTCAAGAAAAGCTGCTACAACATCGTCAACAAAAACAAAATCTCGAGCGGTCTCGGGAGTGACCATGGCGAGGCTCTTTCCCTCCAAACAGTGACGTATTACGGTTGGAACAAGTCGTGACGATTCTTCATATGGTCCATAAACAGAAAATAATCGAAACGTGTTGATTGGTCGCTGTTCGAGGTGTGCAGTATGTTGGCACACTAGAGTCTGAGCGGATTTTGCGACAGCGTAATAGCTATTTGGTTCAAGAACATCGGTTTCACGCATGGCCTGTGATTTTGAGCCATACTCTGATGAACTACCGGCATTTACAAAAACCTTGTAATTGACCGAGGCACAGGCTTTCAGTAAGTTCCAGGTTCCAAATACATTCGTACGGATGGTCTCATCAGCATCGGTCTGAAACGGATAAGCTCCGTGCACAGCCAGGTGGTAGATGACAGTTGGCTGGATCGCTCCCACGATCGACGGAAGGTTTGTTCCGATCAAATCACCAACATGGAAAGTGAGTTGATGTTTAATGTCCTCTAAGCGCGCATAGTCTGCGGCGTTGCGAACTAAAAGGTGAACATCTGCTCCTAGTTTGAGCAATTGTCTTGTTAGGCAAGAGCCCACAAAACCCGTTCCTCCAGTAAGAAAAAAGCGCTCGTTTGCAAAGTTCATAAGATAACGTGATCCTAATTCTCTACGAGTCGGACTTTAATTCTATCGTGCTATGTCCTATTCACAGCAAGTAATATCAGTGAACGTGGTTTCGGCATTGCTGTCGAAAGGGTTTTAATGTTGAACATGTATCGCTAGTTATCAATGTGCGTGAAACTACCTCAGGTGCATTGGAACGAGTAATGTGTGTGACAACTATTGAAGATAAAATATTGCTGAAAATACAACAAGTCAATAAAGTAAGTACGAACAATAGAAAACTTCAGAAGTATTCATTTGAGAGGAAGTACAAATGCGGACGAGATCCATGGTGACGACTATTCTGGTAGCTTGTATTGGAGTTGGAGGAATAATGTTTGGTGCTGATCGACCTTCCGGAGTAGACCGGGTGTCGTCGGGTAGAAGTGCAGTGTTGGCGCGAAACGGCATGGTTGCCACCAGTCAGCCGTTGGCTGCCCAGGCTGGATTGCAAATCCTGCGACAAGGAGGCAATGCCTTCGATGCTGCGGTTGCAACAGCCGCTGTTCTTTCTGTGGTAGAGCCAATGATGACAGGGCCAGGTGGCGATCTGTTTGTAATCGCGCACGTGGCCCGAACAGGTAAACTTGTCGGGCTTAATGCGAGCGGGTTTTCTCCCCAAAACGCCAACCCCGCTTTTTTTTCTCAACAGGGTCTTGATCGTATTCCAATCGCTGGTCCTCTTTCTGTTACTGTGCCTGGTGCTGTTGATGGTTGGATTACACTTCTGGAAAAGCATGGGACGATGACCCGTGAGCAGGTTTTTGCACCAGCGATCGATTATGCCGAGAAAGGTTTTGCTGTATCGGAGATTATTGCCAGCTCATGGAAGGTGCCTGCTTTGGAAGGCATAACACCTCAGGCGGACAGAATAGCCGATGACTTCAAGGCTGCGTATTACGTTGATGGACGAAAACCGGAACACGGAGACGTATTTACCAACAAAGCGCTGGCAGGCACGCTGCGCCGAATTGTGAATGATGGTGCAGAGGTGTTCTATGAGGGAGAAATAGCACGCCAGATTGTCGACCATCTCAACAGTTTAGGTTGGCCCATAACTATGGAAGATATGTCCTATCAGCATGCCGACTGGGTGGAGCCAATCAGTACAACCTATCGCGGACAACGCATATTTGAATTGCCGCCAAACGGACAAGGGATGGCGGCACTTGAGATGCTTAACATTCTTGAGGGTTATGACTTAAGGAGCCTTGGTCATAACTCTGCCGCCTATTTGCATCGACTGATTGAGGCAAAGAAGTTAGCGTTTGCCGATCTTGATGCATGGCTTGCCGACCCAGAAAAAGCAGATCTTCCTGTTGATAAGATCATCTCAAAAGAATACGGTCACGCCCAACGCAGGCGTATAAATCTCAACCGTGCTGCTGATGAAGTTAGATCTGGCGTGAACGATGCGACGCATCGGCTGGTCGATACTGGCGATACTATTTACCTAACTGTTGTCGACAAGGATCGTAACATGGTTTCGTTTATTAATAGTATTTTCCACGCGTTTGGTTCCGGTGTTGTAGTGCCGGGAACTGGTGTAATTCTCCAAAATCGTGGCGCCCTCTTTTCGTTAACCCCTGAACACCCTAATCAAATCCAGCCTCGCAAGCGACCGTATCACACGATTATCCCAGCCATGGCCTATAAGGAAGGTAAGCCCTGGCTCTCGTTTGGGGTTATGGGCGGTAGTATGCAGCCACAAGGGCATGTCCAGATCCTTCTCAATATGATCGATTTTGGAATGAATGTTCAGGATGCAGGAGAGATGGCTCGTGTTCGCCACAGTTCCGGTAAAGAGATCATACTCGAATCTGGTATCAGTAAAGAAGCTGTCATTAAGCTGAAGCAGTTAGGGCATCAGATTAACCCCGCCGGAGGAGGGTTTGGAGGATATCAAGCGATTGAAGTGGACTGGAAACGAGGCGTGCTGCGCGGTGGTAGCGATCCTCGAAAAGATGGTCACGTAGCGGCGTGGTAGGGTCTCTTTCTGTGAGAAGGTGGCTGTCGAGATAGGTATTGAACTAAACTGGCCTATCGGTCGGCGGTAAAGAGGAGCGCCAACCTTCGCGTAGCATGTCTGAAAGACCATTTACCAAACTGGTGTTGGTGGGCTCATAAGCGATGTTGCGTGTTCCGCCTGGATCTAGTTGATAGTCATAGAGCTCTGTCGCCAGAAAGTTAGTTTCAAGAGCCCTCCATTCGGTGAATCGATATCGTTGTGTACGCATTGAGCGACCCATCCCAGGTCCGATGTTTGGGATTTCTCGCGGATATTGACTGAAAGCTGCTCGTTTCCAGAGGCGATCGGGATCCTCGAATAAGGGGGTAAAGCTTGAGCCCTCGAGTCCCGAAGGTCGAGTGATTCCACAGATGTCGCAAAGTGAAGGATATATATCCACAAATTCTGTCAATGCTTGGGTTTTTCTTCCAGCATTACGTTGTCCAGGTACGCTTACGACCAATGGTGAACGTGTCGCTGTTTCAAAATTAGTGTGTTTGTTCCAAAGGCCGTGTTCGCCCAGGTGGTATCCATGATCACCCCAAAGAACGATAACTGTGTTATCTCGCAGGCCGTACTCTTCCAAGGCAGCAATTAAACGACCAATCTGCGAGTCTATGTAACTGATCGAAGCGTAATAACCTCTTATGATTTCACGTGCCTTCTTCTGGCTAATCGGCCCAGTGGGAGGGATATCACTATAGCCTCTTAGCTCTCCGGAGCTATGCAAGGCAAAGGGTGGTGCTCCATGTGGAGGGTTTGTGTTTTCCGGTAGGTTAATATCGCCCAAAGGATAGAGGTCATAGTATTTCTTGGGGACGACGAACGGAAGATGAGGTTTTAGAAATCCTGCACCCAGAAAAAAGCGCCTATTCTGTAATTCCTTAATTGCCGCTATAGTCGCATCAGCGATCTGTCCATCAGGTAGGGTTGTGTCTGCAACATCGGGCGACTCCCAAGATGGGATTTCCCATTCGATGGCGTGCGCATTGCGGCGAAGCTTCCGATTGTGTCGTTTTGCGGGGTCATAAAAAAAACGTTTATGTGAAATCCATTCCGTGGCACGTAATTCATCCCATCTTTTTCGAGTGGCTTCTCTGTTGCTCGCACTGTTCCAAGGATTACCACCTGGTATCCAGGATGGAATACTCCAAGATGGCAAGTCATCCAAATGTGGTCTGTGAAACATCTTTCCAAATGCTGTTGATACGTAACCAGAGTTCTTAAATTGTTCAGGTAGGGTTGTAATATCGGGCAGGTGACGCCGGAAATGGGTGTCAAGATCATATACCCTTGTTGTATCCGGACGTCGTCCTGTCATCAATGAAGTTCGTGAAGGGCTGCAAACCGCCTGTTGACAATAGGCACGGGTGAAAGTTAACCCGTCAGCTGCCAGTCGATCGATATTTGGGGTTGCAACTAGGTGGTTGCCATAACATCCGAGGTCTGGGCGTAAATCATCGACCCCAATAAAAAGGACATTCCATAGGGGTGGCTTCGGACGGCGTGCGGCAAATAGATTGGAGGCGGCCCTATGGCCTATACAAGAAGCAGCAGCAGTCTGGAAGCTTCTTTTAAGAAACGTGCGACGGGAACCCATAGTAGAGTCGAAATCCAACAGTATCAGAACTCTACTTAAGAGTAGCGCAATGTTGGAGCCTGTACTTTGGTTACATGGAATTGATCATATTGATCAGCTCATTTGTTGTCTGGGATCAATTCGTTGTGCAAAGATTCAGAGTGTTGTTTGCGAAAACCGCAACTGGGGTGAGCAGGTCTTTTTTTAAGTTGTTGACGTGACATACTACGGATGACTAGCTCGGACAAGAAAGAGTCGAAGAAGGTTGAGATCACAGTGATGAAGGAAGATACTTTTGCAAAGATTCAAAAGTCCTTTACGGAGCAGGGTTCTATGGCTTGCTTCAATTTTTTGGTTGATAAATTTCGAGCCGAAAAAAAATACCCTGAACTTTTTGAAGCTATGCTGATGCAGAAGCGTCATGAGTTGGGTTTGCCGCTGTTTCCTCGGGGTCCTCTGAGTGATTTACCCATCGACAAACAGAAATCCTATGATGCTGCTTCAATCGAAGCAGCACGAGAAGTTGGAGGATATTTTCTTGCTGAAGGAGACATCACAAAAGCATGGCCCTACTACCGAGCCATTGGTGATGCCGGACCGATACGTGATGCTATTGATCGGCTTAGTGCTAGTGACGATCAAGAAGGTGTGATCGAAATAGCCTACAACGAACGTGTCCACCCCAGTAAAGGTTTTGAGCTGTTGTTGGAGAACTATGGCACCTGTAGGGCCATAACTAATTTTGCTCAGTATCCAGGCCCCGAAGGACTCACAGAGTCGGCTCGTTTGTTGACTGAGAAAGTGTATGGTGAGCTGCGTGACAACCTGATTCGTGCAATCAAACGAAAGGAAGGCGAAGCACCTCAGTCTTCGAGTGTCTCGGAACTAATATCAGGTCGAGATTGGTTGTTTGAAGGATCAAACTATTACATTGATACATCTCATGTCAGTTCGATTGTGCAGTACAGTTTGGATTGGCATGAGAGTAGAAATCTACGTCTAGTAATTGAGCTTTGCGAGTACGGGCAGAAACTTTCTGAGATGTTTCAGTATGCTGGCCAGCCGCCATTCGAAAATGTTTTCGAAGACCATGAGATCTATCTCCGTGCCGTTTTAGGAGAGAATGTCGAGATTGCAGTTGAGCATTTTCAAAAAAAAGTTGAAACAAGTGATCCTTACGAAGTTGGTACCGCACCCGCACAGACTCTGGTAAAGATATTTGCCCAACTTGAACGTTTCAATGAAGCTATCGATGTCTATCAACGGTATTTGAAGGACAGTGACCCGAACTATCTCAAGTGTCCTAACGCGAGACAGCTTTGTGATATGGCAGGAGATTATGCACGTTTGTGCGATCTAGCGCGTGAGGATGACGATTTACTTAGCTTTACTGCAGCTGTAGTCCAGAAATAATGAGTGATGGGTTACGATATTGATTCAATCGAAAAAATCTTCTGTTCTTCTACAAGGTAGATCCAACGTAGTGTGCGAGCCTCATGGGTGCGCGCTTGGAACCCTCCGGCTACACCCCAAACGAATACAGCCTTCGAGTCAGCTGACCACCCATAGTTAAATGAGTGGCCACGGCCAGGGTCTGCTTCACTCAATGAAGCGATAGTTTGGATTTCGTCGGACGTTGGCTTCCATATGTGCAGGCTGTTAAGCGTTGTTCCGGCAGCACCAGAGCGGACAATTATAGCCATTGATCGATCTGGGGAAACCCTGAGGCCACCTCCTGGGACTAATGCCTTGAAGACCTTGGCTATACGATCATATTCGTAAAGCCAGTATTCAGGCCGCAACGTGGGATCCCACCAACTTTCCCAATAGCGCTTCAATTTGTTAACCGGAGAAATAGCCCAGCTATTCCAGCGACCAACTATGATCAGAACTTCTTCATTCTTTACGAGAAATGTTGGTTGCTGCAAGATTATTTCTCGTGGAACATCGATCTGGCGTGTTGGTGGATTTCGTTTGTCCGACAAGTAAAGCTTTTGATTTATTCCGGCATTCTCACCAGATTCAGTGAGTACCATAACTTGGCCAGTTGCTTCAATTCGATCAGCTGCAACCGCATCGCTGATTTGAATATCGGTAACGTCATTCACCCAGGCTAAAGGTTCATTTTTTTTGTTCTTGATAGAATCACGGATTGTTTTCCATTCTTCCGAATATGCAATCAGGTCAACACGATCCCGAATGGTATGTACGGTTGGTATCTTTGTCTCAACTCCAGAACCCCAACTCCCAGGTCCGAGTATTGCTATGCATGATAGGTGTATGGCGATCACAGGGAAGACTGTCACAAACAAAACAACCCAGATCCATCTTCTGTCAGCTGTATTTCCCATTGCCAGAAGGTACTCATTGTACTTGAGATCATTGTGTTAGCACCAAAATTTGATCTTTGCTGGGTGCATTGCACGGGTGAACCTCAAAGAGATTTCACAGTTTCCCAAAGAGTGTATAGGTCTTCGATGCTGAGTTGTTGTGCTCGATTATGGATTCTTGGCAATTTTGAGAGTTGGGATCGGTCGTAGTTGCTAGATAGATTATTCAAGAGAATCTTTCGGCGATGACGGAAACAAACTTTAACAAAGTTTAAAAAATCGGGATTAGGTTCATTTTTATTGCTGAACTTAAGTTCCACTACAGCTGAAGTGACTCTGGGTGGTGGGCGGAAAGACCGTGCGGGAACTTTGAAGAGGTATCTTGCTTCTGAGTGGAACCCGCAAAGGACGCTCAGGAACGAATAGTCACTGGTGTTAGGTGTGGCAAGCACACGACTGGCGACTTCTTTTTGCATTAGCAGTATAGCTTGGACTATTTTTTTTTCTGCATCAAAAACTTTTTTTAAAATCGGTGATGTGATGTAGTAGGGCAAATTTCCGGCGATTGTGGCGCTCCCCTTTGTTCGGTGTGCGATGAGTTCATTTAAATCAACATCGAGGATATTGGCGTTGATCACTTCAAAATTTTCATTGTTGCCTAGTTCTTTATTGAGTAAAGTGACAAGATTCGGATCGATTTCGATGGCAGTTACTCGTGCTCCTCGTGCCAAAAGATGGCGAGTCAGCACACCTCTCCCAGGGCCGATTTCAATAACAAAACTCCCAGGGCTGTGAACAACACTTTGGGCGATGCGATTCACTATCTTCTGGTCCCGTAAGAAGTGTTGCCCCCAGGGTGGTTTCTGTGACATTGGATTTTAAGTGTACTGATGGTGTGAAAATATGGATTACGGCATAAGCCCTGAATCTATCGGTACAAATTTACATCCTTCGACAAAGTGATCAAAGAATTGCTCATGAGTTTCTAATTCTATGTGTGTTATTTGTGTGACGAACTGTTCGAGCTTTGTGCGAGATGAGGATGACAAAAGTGCGATGCTGGCTCCTACTATAGATGCATTTCCAACCTGAACGATTTTGTCATCTGGCAAGTTTGGGATCAATCCGATGCCGCGAGCGGCATTGAGGTTGAGATGTTTCGCAAACCCTCCAGCAAGGTAAAACATCTCAATGTCATGCATTTGAGCACCGTAGTACTCTAAGACGATACGCAGACCGGACACATTTGCTGCTTTCGCCTGTGCTAATTCGCTAATGTCTGCTTCGGTTAGTACGATGTTGCGATCGAGATCTACACTGAAGTGGTTCTGCTTATTGGCAAGTCTGCCCAGATCTGTCATTTGACCTGTACGACGTAGTTCGCCTAATAATTCGACTAGTCCAGAGCCACAAATTCCTTCCGCGGGAGCAGTTCCGATCAGTTGAGTGTGGAGTGTCCCATCATCGTTTATTTGAACTGCTTCGATTGCTCCTTCGAGTGCTGGCATGCCGCAGGAAATGACACCTCCTTCAAATGCTGGACCAGCGGGACAAGAAGCAACGAATAGTTTATCGCGAGTGCCCAATAGTAGTTCTGTATTGGTACCGATATCCATGAGTGCTACCAAGCGATTTTCCGCCTGCCAGGAAGTCGCCAATAAGCACGCTGCAGAATCTGCCCCGACATGACCTCGAATCAACGGCAGACCGTAGACCTGCGCTTCGGGGTGAATAGGTAGTCTGAACTTCTTTGCGTTAGCTATGAGGCTGGTGGTGGAACGTTGACCATTACTTAATTCCTTCTCGGTCAACGATTGGTAAGGTTTTTGACCAATCGAGTACACGTCCAAACCGAAAAATAAGTCTCGCATTGTCGAATTGCCCGCCACGACTATTTCGTAGATTGTCGCTGGGTCACAATGGAATTCTCTTATGGCTCTACCGAGGTAACCCAGCAAAGTGCGTTGGAGTAGGCGTCCCTTGTGGTCAGTGTCGTATCGGATTCGAGCCATGATGTCGCTGCCGCCGAAGCGTTGTGGGTTTTCAAATGATTGAGTGGCAAGCAGTGCACCACTCTCCAAGTCATGCAAGCGTAGTACTATTGTTGTCGTTCCAAGATCCATTGCAATTCCGTGAAGTGCTCCATCGAATTTCCCTAGAGGCACGTTCCCTGTAAAAACCACTCCGTTACGTCGAGTGATTGCGGGGTCGATCGTTGTGAGGCCGGCCGGGAGTCCATGGGCATCTTCTTCGATTTGTAGTTTTCCACGACGCATGGTGTTGCAAGCGACTACGCCACGATCCGCAGTGATGTGGGCTTGACACGAAAGTCGGAAGGGGTCGCTCAGGTGTTGTTCTACTGCTGATCGTGGATTGAGATGCTCCATGCCCTTGGTTACTTCTACTAAACACTCTCGGCACTTGCCGTTTTTGTGACACGAAGTGGGAATATGGATCCCCATTTGTTCTCCACACTGAAACAGGGAATCTCCACGTGAGACATCACGGAGCGTTGTATTGATGGAAACCTGCAATGGCACGGGATGGTTTGAATTAAGGGCGGACTATATGATGACACGAATGACCTAATTGAGTAATTGTAAATCTAGTATTTGTTTGCAAGTTGCTGTGTTTTCACCGAAGAGTTCGAATTGTAGTCGTAATTGTGATACCGGCGCGGTGGAAGTTGTTGCCGATAGGGCGATTAGGGTAACCAGCATCCAGATTAGGTATTGCGAGTGATTGTTGTCGAGGTATGTAGCAATTGTATATAAAGGTGGTCAAATGGTTCCTGGGTGGTAAAATTTAGGGTTCTAGTAGAAGTCGATTATTCACATGAAAATCGGATTTGTAAGTTTGGGTTGCCCCAAGAATTTGGTTGACAGCGAGGTCATGATGGGCTTGTTGGAGGCTCGTGGACATGAAGTGACACCCTACGCGGAACAAGCTGAGGCGCTAGTGGTTAATACCTGCAGCTTTATAGATCCGGCTAAACAAGAGTCAGTGGATACGATTCTTGAAATGGCAGAATATAAGAAAACAGGTAAAGCACATCGGCTTATCGTCGCAGGTTGTTTGGTGGAGAGATATAGAAATGAAATCCAACTGCAGATCCCTGCTGTTGATGCAGTCTTAGGAACAAACCAACTTGAGGATATAATCGATCACTGCGAAGGTGTAAGTGTTGCGGCACGACCGGCTGAACCCTATCTCTATCACGACTTAACGCCGCGAAGAGTTGCCACTCCGCAGCACATGGCTTACATAAAAATAAACGAGGGTTGTGATCATCCCTGCCGGTTTTGTATTATCCCGAAATTCCGTGGTAATTTCCGTAGTCGTCGTTTTGAAAGCGTAATTCGCGAGGCGCAGAATTTGTTTCACCGCGGAGTCGGCGAGATCAATCTTATCGGACAAGACACAACTGCATATGGTGATGATTTAGGCATTGAACACGGATTGCCAAATCTGTTGACACAGTTGGCAGCGATAGAGAATGCCGGTTGGATAAGGTTTCTTTACGTTTACCCAAATCGGGTCACGCAACGTCTGCTCGATACCGTTGCGAAGCATGATGAAATTTGTAATTACATAGATATACCTTTGCAGCATGCCTCCTCAGATGTTTTAAAGCAAATGAAAAGAGGTGGCTCAGGAGATATTTTTTTAAAATTATTGGAACGCATACGGAGAACAATTCCAGACGTTGCAGTACGGACAAGCTTTATCGTCGGTTTTCCGGGAGAGACCAAACGAGACTTTGAGGAGCTATGTTCTTTCGTCGAAGATGCTTCTTTTGATCATGTTGGAGTGTTTGGTTATTCCGATGATGAGACAAGTGAAAGTTACAACCTAGAGGGGAAGATAGATCGTCGTACCATTTACAATCGACGGCGGAAAGTGATGGCGATCCAGAGAAAAATCTCACGTCGTAGAAATCGTGATCTTGTGGGACGACGATTACCTGTGCTGATAACAGGCCCTTCAAAGGAGACCGACCTTTTATGGGAAGGAAGGCTAGCGGGGCAAGCTGAAGAAATAGATGGCAAGACTTATATCACTGATTTTGCTTGCGGAGTGCCAAACCCTGGTGATTTCGGGATGGTTAATGTGACACAAGCATCAGATTACGATCTTTATGGATGTTTAGAATCGGTTAGGTCACGTCCCCCTTCGAATCACTCTACGAGCACTTTAGAGACGACACTGCTGCCAATTCTTCCGTAATTTCTCGACGCGTAATATTGACTGACTTGTTATTTTTTGAAAATTAATTGTTATGCATAGGTCGAAATCTCTAAGTACTTGTCGGATATGTCAGAAATCCATCGAGTCTACCAATAATTATTATCCTTTCTGCAGTGAACGCTGTCGGTTGATTGATCTTGGGAATTGGGCTTCGGAATCATATGTTGCTCATTCCCCATTAACTGAGGTTGACGAAAAATTTGATAGCGATTATTCAGCTACGTCTCCGGTTGATGACAATGGCTAATAATCGCTTGGCTCTTTTTCTGGCAACTGTTTGTGGTGTTGGGTATTTTCCTTGGGCGCCAGGTACCGTAGCATCGTTGGTTGCACTTGGGGTCGGTTATGCGGCAACGGTATCGAATGGCTTTTCACCGATCTGGCTAGCTTTGGCGGCAGTAATTTTACTTATTCCAGCCGTATTGGTGTCCGAAATTGCGGAAAAGAGATACGCGCAAAGTGACCCCAATAGTGTGGTGATCGATGAAGTAATAGGTCAATGGCTGGCAGTGTCAGTTGCAGCAGGAGATAACCAAGTACATTGGGTTCTTGCCTTTATTTTGTTTCGAGTTTTTGATATCGCCAAGCCGTATCCAATAAGAAAATGCGAACATTTTCCTCGAGGTTGGGGGGTGGTTGCTGATGACGTTGCGGCAGGACTGTGCGCTATGATGATTCTGGCTTCTGTGAGATGGTTGTTAAACTGAGGGATCCCAAAGGTATGAGTGCTGAAATGGAGATAAACGGTGGTGAGCCTCGCATTGAGGACGTCAAACCAGCTGCGGCAATTTATGGTGGGGAAATAGAAGTCCGTGGCACAGGGTTTTTGAATAATGGCAATTTTAGACTGAAGGCCCGTTTTGGATCTGTGGATGCACGACTGGTGGTGAGTGGCAGTAGACACCTTGTGATACGAGTTCCGGAGGGAGCAGTCGAAGGCAGTCTGACATTGGAGAATGACTCTGCGTCTAGTGATCCCTATGCATATTCTCTTGGTACAACGATTGCAGAGGAGTTACATCCAGTTTCCAACCCCGCTGTTGATTTGGCGGGAAATATTTACACCACACGTAGCGGAGCTAGAGGAGAAGAGGTACCTGTTTCAGTCTTCAAAATCGACTCAAATTTCAACGTTAAACCGTTTGTGACAGACATTGTGAATCCCACTGGGTTGATTTTTGACAAGTTAGGTAATTTGTTGATTTCCTCGCGTAGCAACGGAACAATCTATTCAGTCAATCCGGACGGCCAAGTCGAAGTTTATGCCGAGGGGATGGGTGTGGCTACAGGAATGGCTTTCGACAACGAAGACAATTTATATGTTGGAGACCGGACTGGTACGATTTTCAAAATCAGCCCAAGCCGTCAGATCTTTGTATTCGCGACAATTGAACCATCAATTGCGGCGTACCATTTAGCAATGGATGCCAGTGATGATTTGTATGTCAGTGGACCGACGACATCCAGTTTTGATTCGCTCTACTGTGTGCACCCTAACGGAGAGGTTGATGTTGTCTATAAGGGTTTCGGACGTCCACAAGGTATGGTTTTCGACCAGGCAGGCGATCTATATCTAGCGACCTCTTACGAAGGGCATAAGGGAGTATTTCGTATGAAGCCCGGTATGGAGCCAGAACGTATTGTTTCGGGGCCGGGAATAGTAGGTCTAGCTTTTCTGCCGGCGGGTGAACTTATTGTGGCAACGAATAGCTCACTTTACCGTTTAAATGCTGAGGTTTCTCTCCTTAACTAATTCTTGTGACTTCGGAAATTATTGCCGTTGGTTCAGAGTTGCTCACGCCACAACGTGTCGATACTAATTCTCTATTTTTGACTAGGAAGCTGAATGAATGTGGCATTGAAGTGGTTCGAAAATCGATCATCGGTGATGACCGAGAAAAACTGACGAATGCAATTTTCAGTGCTCGCAAGTCTTCTGATTTGGTGATCGTTACAGGGGGGCTTGGGCCAACTCTTGATGATATTACTCGAGATGCTGTGGCTGCAGCCGTTGGTCGTGAATTGGTGTATCACGATCAAATCACACAAGCAATCCGTGAACGTTTTCTACGTCGTGGACGTAAAATGGCAGAGGTCAATCTGCGCCAGGCATATATCATCGAAGGGGCCGACATACTGGAGAATCTGAAGGGTACGGCTCCCGGCCAATGGTTCAAGGATAAATTAGGCGTACTCATTCTTTTGCCAGGACCTCCACGAGAACTAGAGCCGATGGTCGAGACTGAGTGTGTTTCTCGTTTAAAGAAGATAGATTCACCCTATGAGTACTACACAGCTGTTATGAGATCGGCGGGTGTTCCTGAATCGGAACTAGACGAACGGATTGGGCCGATATACTCGACTGAACCCAACGTAGCTACAACGATCCTTGCGGCACCGGGAGATATACAGATCCATCTGAGGGCTCGTGGCGATACGGTTGAGCAAGCTCAAGTTTTGGCGGAAACGCTGGCCAAAAAAATCGAGGATGAACTAGGTGAGGCTATCTACAATCGTGGCAATGAGGAAATCGAAGAAGTTATTGGCGCTCATTTACAGAGGTTAGGGCTTACTCTTGCCGTTGCAGAAAGCTGTACGGGAGGATTGCTCGCACAGCGTTTAACATCTATCCAAGGAAGCTCAAAGTATTTTTTAGGAGGGTGGGTCAGCTATACCGAAAACTTCAAAACGACTTCTCTCGACGTGTCTAAAAGTACCATTACCGAACATGGAGCTGTTAGTGCGGAAGTCGCGAAGGAAATGGCTTCACAGGTGCAAAACAAATCCGGAGCCGCTTTTGCAGTTTCCATTACTGGATTTGCTGGGCCGGCCAGTGATGAAGATATAGCACTAGTAGGCACAGTGTTTATAGGTCTCGCTGATCCGTCTGGTTGTGTGGACGTCTCACACCACTGTTTTCCTGGAGACCGGTCATTTGTGCGAATGTTGGCAGTTCAGACTGCACTACGGCTTCTGTTGTCAGCAACACGCAACCAATAACTCTTGATGGGATTACCCTGTCTAGAAATCATGCGATGCGATACTTTTCGATTGCTTCTTCGTCGAGTTCAACTCCTAGTCCAGGCTCATTGGGAATATCGAGATATCCATCCCGAGCAACTATCTTCTGTTTGGTGATGTAGTCTCGTAGTGTTGTTTCTTCTTCCGCAACGAATTCCAGAATAAATGAGTTTGGTATCGAGTTTAGGAAGTGTAGTGCCGCTGCAACATTTATGTAAGTTGTAAACCCATGGTTGACAACTGGTATGCCACGATCGACAGCGAGTGATGCCACTTTCATCGCTTCTGTAAATCCACCGACACGCGTAAGATCGACCTGAATAATGTCAACTCGACCGCGGTCCATTAACTCGATAAAGGATGAACGGTTACTCTCTTCTTCACCGGCCGCAATACGTATATCCGTTGCTTCCGCCAGCTTACGGTAACCTTCGTAATCGTCAGGAAGCAGTGGCTCTTCGATCCAGAATACGTTGTAGTCTGAAAATGCTCTTGCTCTCTGTATCGCTGTTTTGGCATCCCATACCAGGCCTGCATCAATCAATAGGTCGACGTCATCGCCAAGCCCTTCACGCGCTGCCCGAACTAGTGCAATGTCTGTCTTTTCGTCTTCACCCATTGGTTCCCAACCAAACTTGACCGCCGTGAACCCTCGATCGCGGAGTCGTTGTGCGAGTGCACGAGTTTCATCGGGTGTGTTACCCCAGAGGACACTTGCATAAGGACGAATTTTTTCATGAAACCCACCACCAAGCAATTTCCAAATAGGCTGACCTAAAGCTTTACCTTTTATGTCCCATAACGCTAAATCAATTCCACTTATTGCATGAAATCCAACCCCACGACGACCTCCGTAGGTGTTTTGACGGTACATCTTGTACCATAGTCGTTCAGTTTCAAACGGATCTTCTCCGAGGACAAGTTCTCGTAATCCGCAGGTCACACTATGTGAGTATGGTCCTTCGATAGCGCCTTTGGCGGCGAGAGGTGCGGAATCAACTTCGCCAATGCCGGTAATACCTGCATCGGTTGAGACCTTGACAATTAGTGCATCTTGCCCACTGTCGCACTGTTCCTTTACATCTGGGAGGCGTAAGTAAATCGCTTCAACGTCGGTGATTTTCATTGAAAATTAAAGTCCTTTTAGAATCTCTATGAGTAAAAGTTATGATCTATTATTCGAGGATTATATATTGGTCGCATCCAGTGCTACTCCCCATTAACTTCATACGTGGTGCGAAGGCACCAGCAACTTGGAACAACCTCTACAGGCTCTAGTGTAACCTCAAATGTATCCGGCCAGTTCCGGCTCAAGCTCATTTCCACGTTACGGCACGGGTAAGGTAGCATGTTTTCACCTGGTCGAAATCTACATAAGGCTGAACAAAATCTCGAGATTAGCAAGGACGGCAACTCGTTTTCCATCCTTACGAGCGGGACGAAACGTCCATTGATTTACAGCCTCGACCGCCTTTTCATCGAGGCCCAAGCCGAGACTCCGAAGTAGGCGGAAGTGAGCTACCTGCCCACTGCTGTTGATGACAACTTGTAATAGGACTGAACCCTCTTGACGCCCTATTCGTGCTTGATCTGTGTATTCTGGCACTACCTTAGTTTTCACTCGAGGATTCCGGTGCACCTCGTTGAGGGTGTAAAATTGCTTGGGTTTGCTCTTGGTTTGGTTGTAATGCTCGACAAGTGCCTGGCGTACACTTTGAGCCCGCATCATGAATTCACGAGAGGCTGAGCTTTGGTTAGTTTTACTCAGAAGTCTTATCATGTGTTCCACAGTTTCAATGGTTTCGATATGATCAGCACCCAGCAGCTCTTCACGTATTTGTAAGGCGTACTTGTAGTAGCTATGCGCCTTCGTGAAAATAGCCTTGTTTTCATAAAGGACACCTAGGTCGTTAATACTTACACCGACATCGGCATGTTCACGGCCAAGTTTATGGACACGTTTCTCAAAGGCTTCTCTGTAATACTTTTCTGCCAAGGTGTACTTGCGGCGTGCATGATAATATCCTGCCAATTCGTGTTTGTAGTCAGCATAAATTAAGGCATCGGGATCCAGTGCTAGCTCCGCAGCAATTAAGGCTTTCTGGTAAAGCACTTCTGGGCGAGCAAAGTCTCCGAGTGCACGGTAGAAGCGTGCCATCTGAATTAGAGATTTCGCTTTACGTGAATCATTTGAAGCAAAACTGAGTGATTGCTCCAGAGCAGCTTTAAAATTTATTTCTGCTGACTCAAAATCTCGGTCATTTAACGACTTTTTCCCGGCTGTGATGGACTGTTCCCACCGCTCTTGTTGTGAAAATATCGGCAGTGTAGTCCCTGATGTAAAAGTCAGGGCATACACCAGTAACCGTAACGTTAATTTTCGAAAAAAAACTCGACCCACAGAGTTACCCAAAATAAGCAAAGTGAGAATACACCAAGTAGAACCAGTCTACCAGGCGTTTCAACGTGTAGGCTTATATAGGGTATGCGAAATACGGTTGAGGTTAGCGCCAAACCCTCAAGGGAAGATAATATTGAAGCAATGCGACTAAGTGGATCTTTTCAGAATAATATTTTTGAGTTATCGCCCACCATCCGTTCGGAAATTGGAGTAGCTTATCGATCATGAAATTATGTACGTTCAGCTATCAGAATATCGATAGTGTGGGTATTATCGCAGGCAATCGGATTGTTTCAATAAAGGAGATCAATGCACGTGCGGGAACAAAAATCCCTGATACGTTCAAAGAGCTAATTGAAGCGGATTGCCTCGATGAGCTGAGGATAGTAAAGCAAGAAACCACTGCAGAAATCCCCCTTGCCGAAGTCCGGCTGAAGTTGCCGTATCCTGACCCACCAAAGATTTGGTGTATCGGGCTTAACTACAGGTCACATGCAGACGATATCGATGCTGTGCAGCCCGAAGAGCCTGGAAGTTTCATGAAGCCAAGCTCCTCATTGTTCGAACCTGGCGGGATGATTGAGTTACCCCCCGAGAGATTAACAAGAGATGTTGATGCAGAAGGGGAGTTAGGGTTGGTATTTGGCAAGAGGTGTCGCGAAATCCCAGTAGAGGAGATTGACGAAGTACTTTTTGGGTATACAACAACGCTCGACATGACTGCGCTCGATGTGCTGGCTCGAAACCCTCGCTATCTTCAACGCTCAAAGAGTTTCGACACGTTTTTCAGTTTTGGGCCCGTGGTAACAACAGTCGATGAGATAAGTGACGTGACAAACCTGGAAGTTGTCACACGTCTGAATGGTAAAGATTATTCACGAGATTTTGTTTACAACATGCGACATAGACCATTCCCCCTGGTTTCATTTCATAGTGATGTGATGACTTTTGACCCTGGCGATATTCTTTCAACAGGTTGTCCGAAAGGGGCTCGCATCACGGCAGGAGATAGAGTGGAGGCATGTATTGAAGGTGTGGGGAGTTTGACTGCCACGGTTGGTGTTCGTGGAAAATAACTTTGGTGTCATTCTGTAGAGTATGGATAGCCAAACGGGTCAATACCTTGCGGCAAAATGGCTAAGAATGGACCATCTCACATGCGGTCGTTTATCGTGATTGATTCAGGCCCTCTAGTCGCGGTTGAAATTTCGAAAACCAAGACTCAAATTCTTCGGCTACTTCTTGTTGGCGTTGCGATAGAGGAAGGGCCAGTTGAGGGTTGAATAGGCCACGACAGCGAGCCGCAAGTTTCATAGCTACAGGAAAGGGTAGTCGATCCATTTCGGTAATAAATTCTTGGACCCATCCAGTGAGTAGTACTCGTTGTTCGGTTTGTCCTTTACGGTGAGCATCAAATATAGAAGCAATGAGTTCTGGCATGATACCTGCAAGCCCTGAGATGACTGTCTCTATACAGTCGGCAGCTAACGCATCGCCGAGCACTAGATCGTGACCCAAAATTGGGTGAGCATTCAGTTCAGGACGAGCCTTAATGGCTTTAAGTGTGTCAAGCTTTCCGCTGCTATCCTTGATGCCAATGATATTGGGGACAGACTCTATTAGTCGAAGTGCGAGATCAGTTGAAATAGGGGTCGTGAAAACTGGCAAGTTGTAGAGCATTACCGGTCCTTCGATCGATACAGCTGCCGTTCGATAGAAAGTTTCTAGATCCTCATCACTTCGCGGGTAAAAGTGTGGAGTCGGAAGAAGGACAGCATCGACTCCCTGAGAAAAAGCGTGATCGGCTAGGTTTAAAGAATCTCGAATATCTGCTGCACCTACCGCAGCAAGCACCTGTCCTTTACCTCGTCCAACTTCAAGGGCGGCTTCAAGTAGCCGTTTACGGTCACTTATCTCTAAGGCGACATATTCAGCTGTGGCACCGCCAATGACAACACCACCGATACCGTGGTCCAGGACCCAATATATATTTTTTTGTACAGATGCGATGTCAACCTTCCCAGATATGTCGCGAGGAGTTAGGAGAGCTGCAAAGGGTGAGGGGAATATTTTAGACATGAAATAATTTGAAAGCTTAGAACTTGATTGTAGGGGATTATGATTTTTCGGCCTATGAACTTATTACGGGTTGGTCCTTTTCAGCTCATTCACAAGCCTTCGGGTGCGATAAATCTTTTCGAGGGCCTCTAGAATACCACGAGAATCAACACTAATTGCGCGTGCCATTGTCTCGCCATATTGGAAACTGTTGGCCAATTGGTGGGTATTTCCATCAAAAACAATCCCGATAAATTCTCCTTTTCTGTTGATGAGCGGGCTGCCCGAATTCCCACCAGTTATATCGTTGGTCGAAATCAAGTTATACGGTGTTTCAAGTGCGACATTGCGCTTTCGCGTCACAAATCGTTTCGGTAGACGATAGGGTTCTCGATCGTTAGTTTGTTCAAAAAGCCCATCAAAAGTGGTGAAAGGTGGGTGTCGGATTCCCATTTCTTGGTAGCCTGAAACAACACCGAGACTAAGTCGCAGCGTGAAGGTTGCGTCAGGGTAAATTCCTTTGCGACCCACTGCAAAACGTGCTCTTGCAATCTGAGTGCCGTGGGCGTTCTCTACTGCTTGGATCTCATCTTCGTAGCGTTTACGAAGTTTTCGCGAATAAGGATCGATTTCAGCGACGAATTGTAGCAGTGGATCCTGAGATGTTATTTTATCGAGGTTGCTGGTAGTAGCTATTGTCCTCCGGATGGCAACTTCTTGGAGTTTTGTGTTTACAATAAGGCGTTTTGATACTAATTCAGGGTTTTTATTTTGTAAAGCAGCTACAACGATCGGGTGATCGAATCCTAAGCGGTTTCGCATAAACCTCATCGAAGATGCTAGTTTCACGATCTCGATGTTGTTGTAGATTGGCGCGGGAGAGTAAATATTTTGGTAGAGAGATTCAAGGGCAGAGTCTCGGTACTCCGGCAGTCGGTCTTTGTTTGATTTCAGAAGTTCAGATTGGAGACGGTAGAGATGGCGAGCAATTGAGAACAGACGTGAATGAAATCCAAAACTTTTAAGCAGTTGATATTCTTCGTAAATTTCTGCCTTAGCGCGTTGCGTATTTGTGATTTCTTTCCACGATGCTGCATGAGGTTTCGCTGTTGCGATAAGTTGAATCTCGGCATCCTTCTTGTTTTTTAGGAGCTCATTGCTGCGCAGTCCACGAAGTTGGCCGGTGTAATTTTTTATCGCATTGTCGATGCGAAAGAGCTCGTCACGTGCTAACCGCTTAGCATCTCCACCACCTCGTCCAAAATTTCGTAATGCCTCTGCCATGTTATCCAGCCAGTCGAGAATGAACGGAATACGGCGGTCACGTTCGAACACAAGTTGTGAAAGAGTAAGGAGTCTATTAGTTTTTCCAGGATGTCCTGAGACAAATACTAGCTCTGCATTTTTGACACCCTTGCCCCATGCGAGAAAACTAGGAGATTCGATAGGTAAACCTTTTTCATAGACCCGCAAAAAGGCTACGTCTAAACAATAACGAGGGTAGGAGAAGTTGTCCTTATTGCCACCAAAGAACGCAACCTCGTATTCAGGTGCAAAAACTAGCCTTACGTCGGTGTATCTTTTATATTCATAGAGATCGAAGACATTGCCGGAGTGAAGAGTGACGACATCGCACCGGTTGAGTGTTGAGTCACGACAATCTTTCGTTATTCTTGCGATGGCAGTTTTTTGTGTATTTTGACGTTGTACGTCATTCATCTTAGGTTGCACATACCGATTTACTTGATCGGTAACCGTTTCTATTCGTTTGAGGACATTAAGTTCTAATTTGGGACACTTCAGTTCAGTTGAACGGCGTGATGCATAGAAGCCATCTTGGACGTAGTCCTTCTTTTCACTACTCAGTTGCTGGATGCAACTGGAAGCAACGTGGTGGTTTGTTATCACGAGACCAGAAGGGGACACAAAAGAACCAGAACCACCATTATTGAAGCGCACAGAGGCAGACTGTAATTTTTCGAAAAATCCGGCTTCAGGTTCGAATCCGTAACGTGAACGAAGGTCGTCAATGGGTAAATTGTTATAGGGCCACATGCCTTCATCAGCTACTACTGGAGAGGCAATAGTGAGAGCAGTGAAAAAGAATAAGAAAAAACTCATAATTGCAGAGCGTATCTTGGAAAATTGTAGCCTAGATTAACTTTGACGAAAAAAACCAAGTGCCATAATGACGTCAAGACTACGATTCTTATAATGTGACCATAACCGTTTTTTGTGACTCTACACCAGTATTTCTTTTAAAAAATGCTGCATCATTTGCCACGAACGTTCGTCTGCATCCGCATCGTACAGTACACCTAGGCCGTCTGGATCGTTTGCGCCTGGCTTGGTGAAAGCGTGATAGACACCACCAAAAGCGTGAAGTTGCCAATCAGCTCCAGCTGAATTCATCTCGGAGCCGAATGCTTCCACAGTGGCAGGTGGAACCATTGGATCATTCCATCCGTGCAAGGCCAGTATTTTTGCCGAGATGGGAGTGGGTTTTGCACCTGGGACACCATCCAATAAGCCGTGGAAGCTGACCACGCCTTGTACTTCTTCATCGGCACGTGCCATATCGAGCACGCAAAGTCCACCAAAGCAATAACCAATAGCTGCCACTCTCGACTTGTCGATGTGATCCATCTCTTTTACGGCAGTAAGCGCTTTTTTGAGTCGTCGCCGCAGCATGCTTCGGTCTTCCACGAAGGGTTGCATGAGTGTCTGATTCTGTTGAGGGTTTTGGCCAAGGATACCCTTGCCATATACGTCGATAGCAAAAGCAGCGTACCCTAACTCGGCGAGAGATCGCGCCTTTACACACTCGAATTCGCTACGACCACTCCAGGCATGGCAAATTAAAATTGTTTTCAAGGGAGATGTAGATGCTTCGGGGTAGGCGTGATAGGCCTCCAGTATCTGTCCGTCATCTTCATATTCAACAAGTTTTATCTTTGTAGACATATTTCCTAGGATACGTTGTGAAGATTACACAATGTCGGAGGGCTCTCAGTCTAATTGATTATTATGGATGAACTTACGGATAGGTATTTCTACGATTTTGGTTTTTTCTAATGTAATCTCGGACATATTTCTTCAGTGCAATACGTAGCTTTTCCATTAATGGCCAAGGTCCGGCAGGGTTTACCCCAATCGGATTGTCTAAAATGTGACTGACCGGGAGTAATTCGCGTGTCGTCGAAGTTATGAAAACTTCCTCTGCACTCAATAAATCCTCTAGTGTGAGTATCTTCTCTTTGACTGAAATCGTGGGCAAATTGAGTTCTTCTAGCATGAGAGCTCGCGTTACCCCCGGAAGAGGACCGGATGTCAGTGGAGGTGTGCAGACAACTCCATTTATCGCCGCAAAGAGATTGGCAGATGTACATTCGGTGACTTCGCCATGTTCATTTATCAAAATAGTTTCATCGAAGCCGTTACGTCTGGCGTTCTCGAGCAAAGTCAAGTTATGTGCCCAAGAGAGCGTTTTTGTTCCTGTGAAATGGGAAGCGGCGAAACGAGCATGGTTATTGACCTCCAACCGAACGGAGTCTTTCCATTGATGTAGATCATTTGTCATGGCCACCAAATCAGAGGTATTTCCCGAGCCTGTGCCCGCCCAATAACCGCCTTCGCTGCGGAAAACACAAATCCGGAGAGACGATTCGACTGCAGCATTTGCAGTGATCAGCTTTAAGATGTTTTTTTCTACATTATCGACAGCAAGGCATAGATCAATATTCAATAGCTCGGCATCGTTCTGAAGACGTTGCCAGTGTCGATCGAGAGCGAATGGTATGCCCTCGTAGATGCGCAGTGTACTGAATACTCCCCAACCCGAAAGCAATCCCAGCTGCCCTACTCGAAAAATTGCCTCCGTGCTTTGCACTATATCGTCGTTGTAGAGTACGTGCTGGTGCATCTATGTATTATCCCTAACGTAGAAGTGGGATTTTCAATATCAATCCACAGGTATTTTTAATCTAAGACGGGCAATATGTCCATTGCTAAAATTGTTTTTCTGCTTGAATTAATTGAAGTTCTGCGTTTCGTATTGGCTGAATTAGTTCTTTGATATTAGGGTAGCTAATTAGTCCCTCGGTATAATGTCCTGAAGTGCACAATGACGTCACGGTATATGAGCTCGATTGAAAATATAGGACGACGAATTGAACTGGTCTCTATGGATCGTCATTTCGAAGAAATTTCGATTGCTCTCTATGAGCAGTGCCACGATGAAAAAGTGGAGTTTTTAGTAAAAACCTACAGTCGGGTTGAAGGTGTGCCACAGAGAATTGATTTTGTGATGCAAACAATGAAGACATTAGGTGGGATGAACACGACACGCGATGGTCGACGTCTTGGATATCGTTGTGGTAACACTCACAAGCTGGCTACAAAGCGTCTTTTCCTCGAAGCTTGCAAAGTGTCTCCAATCAAAAATACAGAAGCGTTCTCGTTACGTGCATATGATAAAAAGTTGGATGGTGATGTGACGGCGGTGAGGACTAATAATGGTCGTTACCAATTGCAGATTGAATCTGATGAAAAGAAAGCACTGATTCGTCGTGAGGCGATATTATCAGGGTTGATCAAGCTTGCGGGGCTTGAGTTAGTTAACGATCCAAATGGAGAGGTTGTGTTTCCGTGCGGTGAAGCACATGATGAACTTATTGGATTGTTGCTACCACGGGCGCTGAATGTCCGCAGTTTTTTGCGACAGGAATCAATGGAGTCATCCCGAGGGCAACTTGTGGCGCCAAGTGCACAACAAGAATAACGATGAAATTCATGAGTCGAATAGTCAACACACGAATGTGGATCAGGGGTATTTAATATGACGCCACGAGAGAGAGTGCTTTCGGCTCTAGCAGGAAAACCAGTAGACCGAACCCCGATTTGCAACCCCACTTCGGTTGCGACAGTGGAGCTGATGGACTTGGTTGGCGCCCCTTTCCCTGATGCAAACCGAAACCCAGAGCTGATGGCTCGATTGGCGGCAACTGGTTACACGGAGTTGGGTTTTGACTCGATCATGCCGGTTTTTTCGATTATTCAGGAGTCCTCGGCTCTCGGATGCAAAATGCAGTGGGAACAAAAAGATAATTGGCCGACAGTGCGTATGCGCGAACCAATTTGGACGGAACCCGATGATATTAAAGTTCCTCCAGATTTCTTGACACATCAAGACACGCGTTGTGTCACAGAGGCGATCAAAATTTTAAAGAAAGAGTATGGGGATGAAGTTGCGATTATTGGAAAGACGATGGGTCCGTGGACACTGGGGTATCACTGTTTTGGAGTTGAGCCCTTTTTGTTAATGTCTTTAGATGATCCCGGTAAGACAAAACTATGTCTGGACCGTATGAAAAAAATTACAATCGATTTCGGACTGGCACAGATTGAAGCGGGGGCAGATGCCTTAACTCTACCGGATCATGCGACGGGTGATTTGGTTAGCGGAGAGTACTACAAGAGATACTTGTTGGAACTGCATCAAGAGCTAGTTGAAGCCCTGCCGGTACCTCTTATTTTGCACATCTGCGGACGTACGGTTGACCGCATGGATTATATAGCACAAAGTGGCATGGCAGCTTTCCACTATGATTCGAAAAATACCGCAAATGAATCGATGGCTATAGTCCGTGACCGTATTGCGTTGATCGGAAATATTAACAACCCGGAAACACTCTATGCAAAGGGGCCGGAGACAGTGCGATCCGAAGTGATCAGAAATCTCGATGCGCATGTTCCTTTGATAGCGCCCGAGTGCGCAGTTCCTCTACAGACTTCGATTGAAAATCTTCAAGAAATAGTTCACACAGTCAAAGATTGGCACCGTGAAAACCCCACGGAGAGTTAATTTTTAACTTGTGTATTGACGAAATAATCACTGGCAATGTTAACCCTTAAAGACATTTCGAATGAGTTCATACGCAATGAAATTGAGCAGTATGTTGCGAAACCCGAAGAAAGGGATCCCCTTATTCAGGCCTTTTCCAAAATGCGTCCGGAGATGCAAGAGATAGGAGCTGCTCTCATCGGCCGTGATCATCAACGTGTTGACTTATTGACTAGTCAAGCGTTAGAGGCAGGTACGGAAGCACTCGAGGTGATGGATGATGGTCTCATTGCGGCTATGCGTATCGTCGGAATTAAATTCCGCGAAAATTTCATCTACGTGCCGGAGGTGCTGGGTTGTGCGCGCGCGATGAAAGCCGGCATGGCCCACATTGAACCGATTTTGTCTGCATCGGGAATCAAACCACTGGGCAAGGTGGTGATGGGTACAGTCAAGGGGGATCTGCATGACATCGGGAAAAATCTGTGTATTATGATGCTCAGAGGTGCAGGTTTTGAAGTAATTGATCTCGGTGTTGATACAAGTCCAGATGATTTCCTGGGTTCGGTTGAGAGTAGTGAAGCTGATTTGATGGGAATGTCGGCATTATTAACGACTACGATGCCAAATATGGCGGTTACGATCGAGACATTCATTGATGAGGGTGTGCGTGACGATGTCAAGATTATGGTGGGCGGAGCTCCAGTTAGCCGCGAATTTGCGGACGAAATGGGTGCGGATGGTTACGGTAAGGATGCAATGGAATGTGTAACACTTGCGAAAAACTTACTTGCTGAAAAAACGGATGAGTAGAGATGGCCTATGAGTCATATAGACGGTAAAGACTACCAAAAACGACTGGACGACATCAGTGAAATTTTTTCACAGATATTGCAACATGCCGACGAGCTTTCCACGCAGCGATGCCCCTACCGAGATAGACTCGACAACTGTACTGCAAAGTTTTGCTGTCGGAATCAAAGTAAACCAGTAATAGCTGGCGCTCTGACCGTTTGCACCGGTGACGAAAAAATCGACTATCGAAGCGCTTGGGAAACGAGCTAAAGGCGCGCTATTCTGAGAATATAATCTTAATATGGAGAACCTCGGTTATCTCTCGCTGGTACTTGCTTTCTGTCTCACGATTTATTCGATCGTGACTTCTTTGTTTGGGAAATTGAGAGGCAATATGTTTCTTGAGGTAAGCGCGCAGCGTGCTGTGCTGACCTCATGGATTTTGGTCACAATTTCCTCCGGGTCGTTGCTCTATCTGATTTTGAGCGATGATTTTCGGATTAGCTATGTAGTGTCTCGTAGTAATGCTGCTTTACCTTTGATATACAAGTTTGCAGCTTGGTGGGGAGGGCAGGAGGGATCGTTACTGTTCTGGACTTGGATATTAGCCAGCTACTCATTCATTGCCGTTTATACTGCTCGCAAAAAACATGCGGGAATGATTTCTTATGTGGTTGCAATCATGATGACGATCCAGGCATTTTTTCTGATCCTTATCGTTTTTATTGCCGACCCCTTTCAGGTGCTAATGTCTGGACCGCAGATTACATCTACTCCTGATGGGCAGGGTCTCAATCCTCTATTGCAGCATCCGATTATGGCGATTCACCCACCGATGCTTTATCTCGGGTATGTAGGCTTTTCTGTGCCATTCGCTTTTGCGATGGCATCCCTTATAACCCGGCAAAGGGGTGACAGTTGGATCCATACAACGCGTATCTGGACGATGATCACATGGATGTTTCAAAGCATCGGTGTTTTATTGGGGGCGCGTTGGGCGTATGCCGTTCTTGGTTGGGGCGGATATTGGGGTTGGGATCCTGTTGAAAACGCCTCTTTGTTGCCATGGATTACAGCAACAGCTTTTCTGCATTCGGTAATGATGCAGGAAAAAAAGGGAATGATGAAGGGTTGGAATATAGTTCTGATATCGACAACGTTTTTCCTGTGCATTTTTGGAACGATGCTGACTCGCAGTGGAATAGTGAGCTCAGTGCATGCATTTGCTGAATCAGATATCGGAGGTTGGTTTGTCGGATTTTTGACGATCACGATTGCTGGCACGATTTATCTGATCTTGAACCGTCTTGATTACTTGAAAAGTGAAAGCCAGCTTGAGTCAGTAGTTTCTCGCGAATCCAGTTTTTTGTTTAACAATGTCATTCTACTAGCGAGCTGTTTTGCAGTATTATGGGGGACCCTTTTCCCTGTGATTAGCGAAGCGATAACAAACGAAAAAATTAGTGTTGGGCCACCATTTTTTAATAAAGTTAACGTCCCTATTGGGCTACTGCTACTGTTTTTGACTGGTGTCGGTCCTCTTTTTGCCTGGCGGAGGACTTCGGTGGAGAGTTTACGTAGAAATTTTCAATGGCCTGCTATTTGGGCACTTGGATTGGGTGCCGTACTGGTGATGTTAGGCATTCGTGAATTTTATGCTTTGGTTTGCTTTATGCTCTGTGCGTTTGTGGCTCTGACAATTATGATTGAATTCGTCAAGGGAGCAAAACTCATCCAACGCAAGGAAAAGCAAGGATTTGGTGCATCACTAATCGACCTTACACATCGAAATACCCGTCGCTATGGTGGCTACGTTGTCCATATGGCTATGGTGTTCATGTTTATCGGTTTTGCCGGTTCAGCATTTAACGAGCATGGCAAGGGTGAGGTAGAAGTTGGCGATGGTTTACAGGTGGGTTCGTATGAGTTTCACTTGAAAGAAATTCAAGAAGAGAATAATGACAATTATGCCAGTCAAACAGCCCGAGTGGAAGTTTACCGTAACGGAGAATTGCTAGAAACTATGCTGCCTGAACGCAGGTCATATCACGCAAGTAGCACTGGGACAACTGAGGTTGCAATTCGAGCATCTATGGACGAGGATGTTTACGTTGTTTTTGCGGGTATTTCTACGGTAACAAATAAACCTGTTTTAGAGGTCTACGTTAATCCATTGGTAAACTGGATTTGGGTGGGGTCGTTTGTTCTTGTTTTTGGAACTCTGATTGCCCTGGTGCCATCAAAAATTAAACCCATTCGTACCCGTGTTTTAGGTGCAAATAAGGAACCTCATGAGATTTCAGCCAACACTAATTAGCCTGCTTGTATTGTCGGGGGTTTTCCTGCTGTCAGCACAAACTGTCACCAAAGGGGATCCACAGTCGAAACAAATTCGGGAGGTCGGTCAACAGTTGAAATGTCAGTGTGAATCGCATTGTTCGTACACGGTTGCGGGATGCAATATGATCGGTTGTTCGTTCCGAACAGCTGTGACAAGTGAGATTCGAACAGATATCGATCGAGGCCTTCCGACTAGCGAGATAGTTGACGGATTGATCGCAAAGTATGGTCTTGAATTACGAAATTCGCCACCCGCAGAAGGCTTCGGATTATTTGGGTGGGCTATGCCGTTCGCCGTTTTGATGGGAGGCTTAATTGCAGCTCCTTTCGTGGTGAAACGTTGGAAAAGTCGACAAGTAGCGGTCGCTGCGCCGGTAGGTGGTGACCCCGAGCTGCTTTCTTTGTACGAACGTCGAATCAGTGAAGATCTGGACGATTTGGATTGAGTTAATGCAATTTTATCAGTTAAAACGCATGTCAAATCGGGTTCATTGAGGGAGTAGCGGAGTTATCTCTAATGTTGATTTTTGGTGCAGTTGTTCTTGTTTTGATGGCTTTTTTTGTACCTCTCGCAATTAGTAAAAAGTCACTCCCCAAACCCGAACCAGAGTCACCGACTCGTCACCTCGATGAGCGAAAAGCGGCAATTTATGAAAACCTGCGCGATCTTCAACTCGAGTACCGCATGGGTAAACTATCGGATCAAGATTATCAACAAACGAAATCTGATCTTCAAAAGGATTTGGCACTAGTGCTGTTACAGATTGATCGCGTTGCGACAGCCACTGTGAATGAAAAAGGATAGAAAGATTACATAGAAAAGTAGAATATGTGCGTACAGACTTGCCAGTGAAACACAAATGAGTATGATTAACAGTGAGTCTACTTAGGGGAAAACAATATGCTGAGATTGAGTTTAGTTTTGATGTTTGCGGTTTTGGCGACCATGACGCTACCACCGGTCTTTTCTGACAGTCACGGTACCTATAAGGTGGTCCATGATTGGCCTGTGTTTCCTGACGGATATACGATGGGTCAAGCTGCCGGTGTGGAAGTAGATTCTCACAATCATGTATGGGTGTTTCACCGAGGCAAGCATCCGGTGTTGTGCATCGATGGGGATACGGGAAAAATTTTGCAGTCGTGGGGAGATGGCTTGTTCGATAGTCCACATGGTTTAACAGTCGACTCAGATGACAACATTTGGGTGACAGATAATAAGTCCCATTTGGTGTCAAAGTTCAGTCATGATGGCAAGCCGATGATGACACTAGGAACAAAAGGGATAGCCGGACAGGATGGTAGGCATTTCAAAGGTCCAACTGATGTAGCTGTTGCCCCCAATGGCGATATTTATGTCACCGATGGTTATGGAAACAGTCGAGTAGCGAAATTTGACAAAAATGGAAAATTGTTACTTGAATGGGGCCGAAGAGGAAAGGCGGACGGTGAGTTTCACACCCCTCATGGGATTACTATTGACGATGACGGTAACGTCTATATTGCGGACAGAGAAAATGTTCGTATGCAAATCTTTGATGCAGACGGCCGTTTTCTGAAGGCTTGGAAAAATCCTGAACTGGGAAGACCGTGGGGCGTTGATTTTCATGACGGGTATCTATTTGTTGCTGATGGTGGCGATTTAAGTGACGTGCCTCCTGTGCGCAATAGGGCTCTAAAGATGGATCTTGACGGTAATGTTCTTACGAAATGGGGTTCCTTTGGAAGCCAGAATGGTCAATTTTACTGGGCTCATCATATTTCGGTAGGAGCGAATGACGATGTTTACGTTGTAGACGTTTTGAACGGTATGCGGGTGCAAAAATTCACTAAACATTAAATCGACCATTTCCATGGTCGGTTTTTTCTAAATAATGTGAGAGAAAAGTATTACTGTTGATCTTACATTTGTGATGCTGAGAAGTTGAAACGGCGTATTCTCATGTCTCACTTTTTGGTTTTTTAATAACTGCAAGATAGTGTGTCCGCAAGAAAGGTATTTTTTCTAACGCAAGTGCCGCAATCCACGAGATAGGAACCAAGATTCGTGCGACAGGTGGTGCCAATGTAGTTGTATGAAGCCTTATGTGACACCCTGGAAATAGGCCTCTAAGCTCACGAGCTCCGACACCTTTTACGTTGTGGTTAAAAGGGTTATCGTAGCGAAAATCATACCAGAGTATAATTCCGTCGGGTTTTAAAACTCGCATCATTTCACGTGCTACTGTCTGCTTCATGGTTGGGTCCAATATTGATGTGAAGACTGTGAATTGACTGACAACGTCAAATGATGAGTCGGACCATGGGAGGTCCTGTGCATCACCGCATCGAATATCAGCTTCAGAGAGAACGGTACGAGCTGATTGAACTCGATCCTCAATTAAATCGATTCCAGCAACATGAGAAGGAAGCGCACCCCAGTGCAGAGATTCGACAAGACGAGAGCCTGTGCCGCATCCGACTTCCAAGAACGAGCGCTTTCCTAGCGGAAAAAAGTTGTGTTTGGCCAAAACCCGTATAGATAGACGGGTGAGCTGGGAATGGAAGAATTGATTAACGGGCTTGCGCCATGAGTAAAAATCGTTTGAGATTTCTCTCCGACGACGTTCGTACTCAGTACGAATCCGGGTAATCTCTGGGTCTTCTGTGTTGCTCATGCGTGACCACTGGCCAGTAATGGCAGTCAATGAACTCACCTACCAGGTAGTACTCGTGCCAACTAGTTTACTCGTCGGCACACGAGTAAACCAGGTTATCCAACGACAGTATAAAGTCAGCAGTTGAAAATTTTACTCGCTACGTGGACGTCCTCGCCCACGTCCCCCGCCGTAACGTCTTCCACTGTCACGGTTAGGTCTTGGGTTATCAGCACGATTATCTTCTTCGGGCTCTTCTCCACGTTGTTCACGTAGGACAGCACGACGACTTAGACGAATCTTGTTACCTTCAAGCTGGAGGCATTTGACAAGAATCTGGTCATCAAGCTTTAGCTCGTCACGAACATCACGGATGCGCTGTTCGGCAATTTCGCTGATATGAAGTAATCCCTCAGTGCCAGGAAAGATTTCGACAAACGCACCAAAGTCGACGATCCGAGTGACTTTACCGAGATAGGTTTTCCCAACTTCCGGTGAAGCAGTCAAGTCTTTCACCATCTGGATGGCCTTTTTGGCAGCTTCGCCATCCGTTGATGCAATTTGAACCGTACCGTCATCGGATACATCGACCTTGACACCGGTTTCTTCCACGATGCCTTTTATAACTTTTCCACCTGGTCCGATGACGTCCCGAATCTTATTGACGGGGATCGTTAACTTGTGTATGCGCGGCGCATGCGGTGACATCTCAGAACGTGGTTCGTCAATGGCATTATTCATAGTTTCAAGAATTTCAAGCCTTGCTTTATTTGCTTGTTCGAGAGCCTGTTCAAGAATCTCAAAGCTGACGTTTGGTTGTTTGATATCCATCTGTAGTGCGACAACACCGTCAGAGGTTCCAGCAACCTTAAAGTCCATATCGCCGTAATGGTCTTCGGCTCCAGCGATATCGGTCAGAACGGCAAAGTTCTCCCCCTCCGTAACTAGCCCCATAGCAATGCCAGCAACTGGAGCACTCATCGGCACTCCAGCATCCATCAGTGCTAATGTGCCACCACAGATTGTGGCCATTGAGCTTGAACCATTCGATTCCAAAATGTCACTGACTACGCGAACTGTGTAAGGGAAATCTTCATACGAAGGAACAACCTTAGAAAGAGCGCGTTCTCCTAGCATGCCATGGCCGATTTCACGACGGCCAGCTCCACGAAGAAAGGACACTTCGCCGACGCTAAAGGGTGGGAAGTTGTAGTGCACCATGAAACGTTTCTCGTAATTAGGATCTTCCAATTTCTCTTGACGCTGTCCATCTTCTTTGGTGCCCAGTGTGACCGTTGCAAGTGCCTGTGTTTCACCTCGAGTAAATACCGCCGATCCATGAGCGCGTGGCAAGACACCGATTTCACACGTGATATCACGGATTTCATCGTAAGCTCTCTTGTCCGGACGACGTTTTTCTTCCAGTATCCAGCGACGAAATATGTCTTCTTTGAGACGACCGAAAAGCTTACTCGCCTCGGCGGACTGATCATCGTCAGAGTATGCGGCTTGCACCGTATCCTTGAGCTGATTGACCTTGGTGTAACTCTCGAGTTTTGGGTACTTGTGAGTATCGAGAGCGTCCGTTAGGTCTGCGCCCCATCGCTCGTTGATTTCGTTGTAAAGTTCTTGATTGAAAGGTGGTGGCTCGACAGCGATCTTGGTTTTGCCAGCTTTCTTTGTCAATTCATCGATAGCATCGATTATTGTGCAACAAGCCTCATGTCCCTGTCGGATTGCTTCGATTACGTCTGCTTCGTTGACTTCTGAGGCAATTGCCTCCACCATGACAATACCTTCTTTAGCGGCAGCGACCGTGATGGTTAGTGTTGATTGGGAGCGTTGCTCGTACGAAGGATTAATAACCCATTGATCATCAACTCGACTAACCTCGACCGCACCAATCGTTGTTTCAAATGGCACATTCGAAACCGACAGGGCAGCTGAAGCGCCGGCTAGTGCTAACGGTGCTGGGTCATAGCTTGGGTCCGCTGACAGGACCATTGCGATCACCTGTGTTTCATTTGTGAAACCATTTGCGAATAAGGGTCGAATAGGTCGATCGATCAACCGGCTGGTCAGAACTTCTTTTTCTGTTGGTCGACCTTCGCGTTTAATATATCCACCCGGAAATCGGCCGGCAGCATAGGTGTATTCGCGATAATCTACGGTTAGTGGGAAAAAATCAATCCCTTCTCTTGGTGAATCAGAGCATGTTGCTGTGACGAGCACTCGTGTATCACCCGATGCGACAATTACGGATCCTCCAGCCTGCTTTGCCCAGCTACCAGTCTCCAGTTGCAGGCTACGCCCGCCAAGTTCAATTTCTACAGTTTGTTTCATGATTACAATTCCATTCTTTTTGGATAATATTCAATTGCACGGCTGCCTCTATCGAAAACGGTTCGTTCTCGTAAGTCGGCGGCACAGTTTTTCTATGGAAGCAATGAAGGAGGAGGGCTAACCGCAAGAGAGGATTTTTTACTGAACAGCAGGGGCGCTACCTATTGATCCGATCAGCTGGTATTGCGGCTCGGACCATAAAACTAAAGTCAAAACAGGGGACTCCCCGCTAAAGCTAAAAATTGTTAATCTAAACCGTCTCTATCAGCGGACCTTTATGGTAGTTGAATGCTATCCGCGCAGTCCGAGACTCTGTACTAAAGTTCTGTATCCCTGAGGGTCTCCCTTTTTTAAATAGGTAAGAAGAGACCTCCTGCGACTAACCATGGCCAGCAGGCCACGTCGAGAGGAAAAATCTTTTTTGTGCGTCTTGAGGTGCTCTGTCAAATCCGAAATACGCCTCGACAGAATAGCTACCTGCACTTCGGAAGACCCAACATCACTATCGTGTTTCTGGTACTCCCTAATAACTGTTTTCTTAGCCTCGTTCTCCAGTGGCATTCAGCTCTTAGACACTCCTTATGTATGCTTCAATCTTATTCCTTTTCTGAGCTGAGTATAGCACAGGCGGGCAGTTGAACCACAAACATAAACTGCCGGAAATGTCTTATTGTAGGCAAGGTTGGATAAGATTTCTAATTGCTTGTATATCCTTTTTTTACAATATCTTGGAATACGGAATGAGCAGCATCGACAGTTTGAGAAATATCCTCGGACTGCATAGCACCAGAGATAAAAGCAGCTTCGAACTGTGAGCAAGGGAGGTATATTCCGTGGTTCAACATTCCACGAAAAAATGCCCCAAAGCACTCAGTATTACTGCTATTCGCTTGGTCAAAATCAGTTACGGGGCCCTTATTGAAAAAGACTGTCATCATGGAGCCAATGCGGTTAATGGTGATGGGTATCCCCGTCTCATTCGCCGATTTCAACAGACCTTTTTCTAGCTGGGCTCCCAATTCATCAAGTTGTTGGTAGATAGCCTGGTTGCCGTTTAGCGAACGCAGCATAGCTAGACCACCTGCGACGGCAAGTGGATTACCGGACAGCGTTCCAGCCTGATATACGGGCCCCAGTGGAGCGACCTTTTCCATTATGTCTCGGCGACCACCGTATGCCCCAATTGGCAGACCTGCGCCGATAACCTTACCCAATGTCGTTAGATCGGGTTGGATGTTAAAGAGTTTCTGGGCACCACCTGAGGAAAGGCGAAAACCGGTCATGACTTCATCGAACACTAGCAGGGAGCCATGCTGGTGTGTGATTGAACGAACAGCTTCAAGGTACCCTTTATGGGGCAAAACGCAGCCCATATTGCCAGCGACAGGTTCCAGGATGACGGCTGCGATTCTCTCACCTTGCTCAGCAAAGCATTTCTCCAAAGCGTCAATTGAATTAAATTGTAAAGGAATAGTTGTCTCAGAGAAGCTTTTCGGCACTCCAGCAGAATCCGAGATGCCGAGTGTGGCAATACCTGAACCGGCTTTAACCAGTAGAGAATCGACATGACCGTGATAGCAGCCGATGAATTTCACAATGAGATCACGGCCGGTGAATCCACGAGCCAAACGGATTGCACTCATTGTGGCTTCAGTGCCAGAGTTAACCATCCGTACTGAATCCAAACTGGGAACCATTTTGCAGATTAGTTCTGCCATTTCAACTTCCAGCTCCGTTGGGGTTCCAAAACTAGTTCCCTGTGTGAGCATGACTTCGAGGGCTTCGATCACGGCTGGATATCTGTGACCTAGTATTAAAGGGCCCCAGGCGCCAATAAAGTCGATGTATTTATTTCCATCGACATCATAAAGATAGGGTCCTTTGCCACTCTGGATGAATATGGGGTTGCCGCCGACTGCACGAAAGGCTCGCGCGGGAGAGTTTACTCCACCGGGGATTGATTTCGTGGCCCGCACAAACAGATCACGTGAAGTTTTACACGAGGAGTTGGAATCGGAATCTTGGTGCATTTATAACTCTGGGCAGTGGTAAAAGTTTCTCTGTTGCGTATGAAAACACATTATAGGTAATAGTTTCAAAATATCGAAGCTGCAGTTGAAAAATAGCTAACTACTCTATCGCGCACGGAGGTCATAACACAGAAGCCGAGGTGGCGCACGATCAAATAGGGAGTGTTCATTTTGGGTGATATAGAGCAATCCATGACTAAGAACGGGAAGATTCCAGGTTTGACGAGCACTGAACAACCAACTTCGTGCAATTTCCTTGTATCCCATAGGTGTCAATTCGAGACGCAGCAGATGGCCCAATTCGCCAAGAGCAACAAACAATCCGTCAACCCAGAGCAAAGAGCCACGAAGTGTTCCCACGTTGAGAGTCCGTCGGGTGTCACGGTAGGTGACTATTTCATTCCATTCGGGTGCTTTACGCCAGACAACCTTTCCGGTTTTTAGATCCAAACAGACGATAGATGCATCCGATTCATTCCGACCGTCGTATGCGTATAGGTACCCATCTTTGTGGACGGCGGTGTTCCAATGCAGGCCGACTTCGTTGGTTTTCCAGACGATGGAAGGTGTGAAATCCGGCGAGATTTGTAGCAGAACACTTCCGGTGCGATAGCTCGCTGACAAAAATACACTGTCACCAATCACCACAGGAGAAGATGCATTGACTGATTCGTAACTTCGGCTACGCCAAGGAAATGTGAAATCGACCGATCCGTCTTCTGGGTCAAGTACGATAAGTCCACCCGTTGGCGGGCGGCTTTCACCTCCTGCGAAGATAAAAACGCGACGTTTGCCATGAATCGTCGCGGAAACGGGCGATGCATAACTCGGCCCCCATTGAGTACCCGCTCCCCATGCTAGCTCACCCGTATTTTTTTCGAGAGCCACGATGGTTGGTCCGCCTGGTTTACCGAGGGTAACAATCAGATAATCTCCCTCTAGTAGCGGTGTAGCAGTCGCTCCAAAAAAGTCCTGAGGTACGCTGAATTCTCGTAGTAGGTTACGTTTCCAGTACAGTTGGCCAGTGTCAAGTTTCAAGCAATGGAGCTGGCCGCTCGCTCCGTAAGTGTACACTCGCCCATCAGCTATCACCGGTGTGGCGCGCGGGCCATTGTTGTAACCATAGCGATCCTCATAGTCTGTGTGGTAAGAAAACTGCCAGAAACGACGACCAGTTTCTGGTTCTAGGCATTCAATTACTTCGCGGTTTCCTACCCGGTGAAAATAAATTAGGTAGCCCTTGCTTATTGCCGGTGAACTGTATCCACTTCCGCTATTCATTTCCCAAATGAGCGGTGGGCCATTTGCTGGCCATGATTTAACTAATTTTGTTTCCGATGAGATTGCGTTGTGAGTGGGGCCAAGAAACGACTCCCAGTCGTGACTAATTGCGTCGGGAAGCAAAGAAGCCGGCGCGCGATGGAGGGTGACCTCGCGGTAGGCTTTTGGCGCTAGCGGCACGATGGGTTTAGGAGTGTAGACCCTGGGTGGGGCGGGGTCACTGATTTTTTTTTGCGAAAGCTTTGTGGTGGCAAAACCGGAGCGTGCGTTCGAGTGTAGAGAAGCCGCAAATAGGACTAAGGCTAAACCGGCAAAGATGGATTGCTTTACAGAGGGATTCTTCTTGGCCACTGCGTGCACAATTTGTTGAGTCATCGAACTCTAAAGTTGGGTGATGGACTAGCTCAAACCGTCTATACGTTGATTAGCACTATGTTCATTACCACCGTTGCTCACACCGTAATATGTTTTGGTGTACCTACAAAATTTAGCCATCCATGACGATCCTCAGTCGCACAGGTTAAAATCGCCGTAAATTCTTGCTGAAGTTGTTTTGTAACTGGACCTCGTTTACCTGATCCAATTTTAATGCGATCGACGGACCGGATAGGTGTGATCTCGGCGGCAGTTCCTGTGAAAAAGAGCTCATCAGCGATGTAGAGCCATTCACGGGGTATAGATTGCTCAACAAGCTCCAAGCCACAGTCAGCAGCGAGTTGTATTGCGGTCGCGCGTGTGATTCCAGGCAAAACTGAAGTGCCGAGGGGTGGGGTATAAATTTTGTTATCACGGACCAGAAAGATATTCTCGCCGCTACCTTCTGAAACATATCCGGAAGCGTCAAGTGCTATACCTTCTGAGTAACCGTTTGTGATCGCTTCCATTTTCATTAGTTGCGAGTTCATGTAGTTCGCGGCAACTTTTGCCATTGCGGGCAGGGTATTTGGTGCCAAACGAGTCCAGGAGGAGACACAAACATCTACGCCTTTTTCGATTGCTTCGGGACCTAAATACTTACCCCATTCCCAACATACTATAAATACTTCGATAGGATTGTTTACCGACAAGACACCGACATCGCCATATCCACGGAACAGAATTGGTCGTAGATAACAGGCGGAAAGCTCATTTATACGTACGAGCTCACCCAATGCTTCCACAATAGTTTTTTGGTCAAAACCTATTTCATCCATACGGTAAATCTTCGCGCTGTCAAAGAATCTACGAATATGTTCTTTTGGGCGAAATATAGCACCACCAGATGGGGTGCTATAGCATCGGATTCCTTCGAAAACGCTGGTTCCGTAATGAAGAGCGTGGGTCATTACATGGACTTTGGCATCTTCCCAGTTAATGAATTTCCCGTTGTGCCAGATCTTTTGCGTTGGTTCGATCATGAGACTTTTCTCTCCGCAGTCTAGTCTAATCGGCTCTCCGTGGTTAACCGGCTGCAGTGACTTCTAGTAATGCCTTTGATATTAATCTAATCCCAAACTGTTTTGCTAGGTATGACCTCGTGCTACGTCACCACAATTGTGCAGTAGACTCTGCCACATACATTATCGCATCAAAGACAGCCTTTTCTGTTGTGAAGTTTATTGTTCAAGTGCACAGCAGTATTCAGGAATCCCATAACTAAATTGCAAAGCAAATAAATTTAGAACTAACATTGTCAACCGATCCGACAACAGGAAAAAGATCCGATGATGGATAAAACGTTGCGATTCTCTTTTTATTCCCCTAGAATATAAGGCGAAAGGGGGAGCGTGTGGCACTTACTCGAAGACAAAAGGAAGCACTTGATTTTATCGATGAATTTATTTGTGAGAATGGTTATAGTCCCAGTTTTGGAGAAATCGCTACGGGACTTGGTCTCGCCTCGATTGCGACGGTGCATAAACATTTAACGGCCCTTGAGAAAAAGGGTTATTTGGTGCGGAGTTTTAATCAGAGTCGAGCGTTAGATTTGGGACCACGCTATTACGAGGAACGTAGAGCGCGGATGGAGGATCAAGCAGAGACAGAGTTTTTGGTATCACCCCAGGAGACGCCACTGCTAGGTGCGATTGCCGCGGGCCAACCTATTGAAACCTATGCGGATCCAGATACCCTATCCTTTGCTCCTTTTTGTGGTGTTGACAATGTTTATGCTCTGCGAGTGCGAGGAGAATCCATGATTGACGATCACATTATGGAAGGTGATTACGTGTTGGTTGAGAAAACCAATTCCGAAAAGGTTCGCAGTGGTGAGATCGTGGTGGCATTAGTTGGCGGTGAAGAAACAACACTAAAGCGCTTTTATCGTGAATCGAACTCGATGGCACGTCTTCAACCAGCGAATGCACAGATGGATCCAATCATGGTCCCGTTGGCGAAACTTTCAATTCAGGGGCGAGTCCTCGCGGTTCATCGACAGTACAGCTGATTGAAAATATTCATCAAGGCACCACGGGTCGCTCTTGACGTGGAGCAGTGGTGTAGCATGGTCGGTAACACTGACTACGGTCCAGCGTACCATTGACGAGGTGGGGTTATCCCAATGTGATCACAGTTGCGGGGATACGAGACCGAATACATCTATTGCTATGCTTTCCTGCTTGAAGTGCTCCTGCATTTTTGGCCAAACTTTCTGGTGCAGTGGAGAGTTTGCCCAGGTTACACGAAGTTGCTCAGTTTTAAAAGCAATTGTCAGCACATACGCGTTTTTGCTTGTGGTAGCGCGGAGAAGATCACAGTGAAGAAAACCTTTTTGTTTGCTGATAGCCGGGAAAAAGTGTTCGCGAAAGGTTTTCTGGAGTGGTAACGCGTGATTCGGTTTCACGATTGTCCGCACATGTATTTCTACAGCCCCAGTGCCATCATATCGGCGTATCTCTGCGGGTATTGATGAAGTAAGAGAAATCAAGATTATGATTATTACGAAACGTGGCAAGCAGTATTTCATTTCATATCCCCTGAGTAGACCATATGGACAGGTTGTCAACAGCTAATAAGAACACAGTCGAGGCTATGGAGCAAGTTTAAACGCAACAGAGTAAAGATTTTTGCGGATGACACGGTGTGGTTGTCGGAAATGCAATCATATGGATGGAGTGAAGAGGGTTTTAGATTGCAGTGACTGAATGTGTATACATCGACAAGTGATAGCGGTAGTCTCATTGCCGTGGGCTCGTAGCTCAGCTGGATAGAGCGGCCGCCTCCTAAGCGGCAGGTCGCAGGTTCGAATCCTGCCGGGCCTACCAATTTTTGTATTGGTATTAGTGGATAATATGAATAGGGCAGGGGATTTCAACCCTTCTATTTCGACCCTTGGATCCAGCTTCTCAGCATAATCTCAGCAACCGCACTCAACTTCAACCCTTTTCGCCCCTTTTTTTAATAGCCTCGCATTTTTCGCATTTCTACTCTTCGGGGAGCTTTTTTAGGATTTTGTCTCCCAGGTCCATTGTGACGACAGTCTCGGTGTTGTCATACTCGAAACCCGGTTCGGGACGTTCGGCATAGCCGGGGTGTTTGGCCTGCGATAATTAAAAGTATTAGTTTTTTGTCGCATGTTGTGTTCATGACTGCGGAGGTTAAACTTCGCAGTTCGTTTGGATAATAATAACCCGAAGATTTAGGAGGAAAGCGTGTTAATTGGGGTTCCGAAAGAGAGCTGGCCTGGTGAACAAAGAACGGCGCTGGTGCCGCAAAACGCCAAGAAATTCATAGAACTGGGCTTTTCTGTAGTAATAGAGAGTGGTTTGGGTAGCGCCTCTGGTTTCACCGACAAAATGTATGAGGAAGTTGGTGCCAAGATCAGCCAAGATAAGGCAGAGGTTCTAGGCGCTGAGCTTGTGGTTCGAGTTCGAAAGCCTTCCGGGGAGGAGCTTGAAATGCTCACCAAAGGGACGGTTAACATAAGTTTTTTAGACCCTTTTAACGAGAAGGAGTTGGTCGAGGCAATGGCCTCTCGGGGAGTTTCGGGAATTTCTATGGAAATGATTCCCAGATCGACGAGAGCCCAAAAGATGGACGCCTTGTCTTCCCAAGCTAACTTGGCGGGATATGTGACGGTCATCCAAGCTGCTTTTCACTGCTCTAAAATATTCCCGATGATGATGACGCCAGCAGGGACCATTGCTCCGGGGAGGGTTTTCATAATTGGCGCTGGGGTCGCTGGACTGCAGGCGATTGCTACGGCAAAGCGCCTAGGTGCGAAGGTGAAGGCTTTTGATACTCGACCAGTCGTGGCGGAACAGGTGCAATCTCTGGGAGCTAAATTTTTAGATATTGATCTCGGTGAGGTTGGGCAGACTGAGCAGGGCTATGCGAAAGAGCTCTCAGCTGAGCAGATCGCCCTGCAGAGAGAAGGACAAAAGCAGGTTATTAGTCAGTCTGATGTTCTGATCACCACGGCTCAGGTGTTTGGCAGGCCTGCGCCTCAAATTGTGGGTCTGGATATGGTGCAGGCGATGAAGCCTGGCAGCGTGGTTGTTGATATGGCGGTCGAATCCGGCGGCAACGTTGAAGGCTCCGTTCTTGACCAGATTACTGACATCGATGGGGTTAAACTTATCGGGCAAGGAAATCTTCCTAGTGAGGTTGCTAGGAACGCCAGTGAGATGTATTCAAACAACCTCTTTAATTTGGTATCCGAATTTTGGAATGAAGAGCAAAAAGTTCTTTCTCTAGACCCGGAGGACGAGATTATCCAGAGCTGTTTGATCACGCGGGACGGGGAAGTGATAAATGAAACAATTAAAAATTTGTATAACGGAGACTAAGAAATGGAAGCAGTACTACTCGGTTTAGTTCTAATGTTATCAATACTTCTGGGATTTGAGTTGATTGCGAAAGTTCCAGCGACTCTCCATACGCCATTAATGTCGGGTGCGAACGCAATTTCTGGAATCACGATCGTGGGAGCACTAATTTTCGCGGGCGCGGCTTTGGATGAATGCGCGACGATATTAGGTTCATTGGCAGTCATGTTCGCTGCAATCAATGTTGTTGGTGGTTATTTAGTCACCAACAGGATGTTGAGCATGTTTAAGAAAAAGGAAAATGATCAGGCTAGAGCAAACAAATGAGTCTAGAACTAATTAATGTTTGGTATGTTGCAGCTGCGGCCCTGTTTGTTTTTGGATTGAAACAGCTTGCTTCTCCGGCAACGGCCGCCAAAGGAAACATACTGTCTTCCTGTGGGATGCTCATCGCAGTCGCGGTAACGCTTTTTAACACACAGATCGTGTCCTTCCAGTGGATCATCGTGGGGGGTTTAATAGGGGGCGCGATCGGCGCGGTTGTGGCGCAAAAAATTGCGATGACAACGATGCCTGAAATGGTCGCCTTGTTTAACGGTTCAGGCGGCATAGCCAGTCTTTTAGTGGGCTGGGCTGCGCTTTATGACGGAGACGGTTCGACCTTTACGAATATCACGATTTTAATGTCCGTTGTGATCGGTGGTATGACTTTTAGTGGAAGTATCCTTGCCTGGGGGAAATTATCAGAAGTCATGAACTCTGCGGCGATCGTTTTTGGTGCGCAGCGACTTATTAATGCTCTCATTTTAATATCTGTCGTAGCGTGTGGCGTAATGTTTTGTCTGAATCCTGCCGTTGATTCACCCTATTTTTATGCTGTGATCGCGTTGTCTCTAATCTTTGGAGTGATGGCCATATTGCCCATTGGCGGGGCTGACATGCCGGTCGTTATTTCGCTTTTGAACAGCTACTCCGGCCTCGCAGCCTGTGCGGCAGGTTTTGCGATTAATAACAACATACTAATTGTGGCAGGGTCCATGGTGGGTGCGGCTGGAATAATCCTCACGAATATAATGTGTAAGGCTATGAATCGATCTTTAGGTAACGTCCTGTTCTCTGGTTTTGGTGCCGTTAAGCAGACGTCTAAGGTCGAAGGAGAAATCAAGCCTATTAATGCGGCGGACGCATTTCTTATCCTTGAGGCCGCCCAATCCGTCAGTTTCGTTCCAGGTTATGGGATGGCAGTGGCCCAGGCCCAGCACGTTGTTAGAGAGCTTGGCGAACTCCTAAAGGCAAACGATACCGAAGTGACTTATGCAATTCACCCGGTGGCCGGTCGGATGCCTGGCCATATGAATGTCTTGCTCGCAGAAGCAAAGGTGCCGTATGACCAGCTGGTCGAGATGGAGGATATTAATCCGAGGATAAATAATGTGGACGTGGCGGTAGTGATTGGTGCTAACGACGTTGTTAATCCTGCGGCCAGGAACGATGAAAATAGCCCTATCTACGGCATGCCGATCATAAACGTGGATCACGCTCGAACTGTATTTGTCCTCAAGCGATCAATGGCGTCTGGATTTTCTGGAGTTGATAATCCGCTGTTTTTTGCTGAAAACACACGGATGTTGTTCGGAGATGCAAAAGACTCAATATCCTCCGTGGTTGCAGAATTCAAAACGTAGCTATTAGTGGACGATGTTCAAATTTGGCTGAGCTCTCCTGCCGGGCCTACCAATTTTTGTAATGGTATTAGTGGATAATATGAATAGGGCAGGGGATTTAATATCTCGATCCAGTCCTTTTGTCCGCATTTTGTCCGCACGGGCCCCATTTGAGTCCCCTTTTTTTAGAGAGTCCAGATGACCCCAACAGATATGCATATCCGCACACGCAATCAATGACTTAAAGGGGTATAAAAGTACGTCCCATGATAAAGATATACACGTACCAAATTCCGCTAGAGAGACTGCGCCAGACTGCAACGGTCCTTTTGATGTTTCTTCTGGGAAACCTCACTGCTAAAGCCATAGACAAGCCAGTCAATTTCGTGGTTTTTCTTACGGACGACCAAGGATGGGGTGACCTTGGCAGTTATGGTCATCCACTAATTCAATCGCCCAACATTGATCACTTTGCAGCTGAGGGGATCCGGTTCACTCAATGTTATGCTGCGAGTGCGATCTGTTCACCATCTCGCTCAGCGATCTTGACCGGCAGAACACCCTACCGCAATGGCGTTTTCACCTGGTTGCCAGAACGTGATCGAGTCCATCTGCGTAGTAGTGAGATCACCATCCCAACACTACTCAAGCAGAAGGGTTATGAAACTTGTCACGTCGGGAAATGGCATCTTAATGGTTGGTTTAATTCCCCGCAGCAGCCGCAACCCAGTGACCATGGCTATGACTGGTGGCTGGCAACGCAGAACAACGCAGTGCCTAGCCACAAGAACCCAACAAACTTCGCCCGAAATGGCAAACCGTTGGGGCAACTACAAGGGTATTCAGCACTCATTGTCGTTGATGAAGCAATCGCCTGGTTAAAAAAACAACGTGATCGTTCGAAGCCCTTTTTTCTGACTGTCTGGACTCACGAACCACACCTGCCCATCGAGTCGGCACCTCGTTTTATGGCATTTTACCGGGGAGATCAAGGCCTTCGTGAACACCACGGCAACATAACACAGATTGACTATGCTTTCGGAAAATTGATGAAAGCTCTTGATGACCTAGAGTTACGCGAAGACACCTTTGTCATTTACACATCCGACAACGGACCTGAAGGAACTGGGATTCGTGATCCAGACGCTGAGAAAAAATACCCCTACCGCACTAAATTACGAGGCTCAACGGGACCGTTGCGAGGTCGCAAAAGAGACGTGTACGAAGGTGGTATTCGCGTGCCTGGCATTATACGTTGGCCACAATCCATTAAGGCTGGCTCGGTGAGCGATGAGCCCATCACCGGTAGTGATATTTTTACAACGGTGGCAAGTATCGCAGGTGTAACACCCCCGAAGGATCGAACAATCGACGGGGCTGACATGAGGCCTGCCTTTGAAGGTCAGCGGATTGATCGAGATGTTCCGCTTTACTGGCGTTGCCGTATTGCTCGTGGGCCAAAGATAGCAATGCGCATTGGCGACTGGAAAATACTGGCTAATGAAAGTCTAACAACGTTTGAGCTTTACAATTTGCGTCATGACCCCCGAGAGTCCTATGAAGTGTCAGAAAAATATCCGCAGGAATTCGAGAGGATGCAGACTGGCCTCCGAAAACTCAACGCAGAAATTGAAGCCGAAGGGCCTAGTTGGTGGCGAGACTATAAGAACCCTAGAGACCCCTGAAGACTTCGTTGTGAGAGTTTTACAAATTATGTAAAAGCGCCAGACGTAATTTACGTGAATAAATCTGTAATTTCTCGATTGGCGACCACACCGACTGGCGACAAAGGCTCGACGTAATAAAAGGCACGACCAGACGGAGTCGTTTCCACTTTTGTTTGCCAATCGATACCCATCGCAGAATAGATTGTTGTAGCAACATCTTCCATATAGATTGGTCGCCCAGCAGTCCAACCCGTATCGATTATATTGGATCCTGTCTCGTCGGTTTTACCCAGAATACGATCACCTTGCACTCCTCCACCTGCAAAAAGAATTGTTGATGCATAAGGATAATGATCGCGGCCATTGAGATCGGAAAGTTCACCTGGTGTTCTCCCAAACTCACCCATTGCTACCACCAAGGTTTCATCAAGCAATGATTGACCAGCAGGGCGTGTCGTTGTCGCAAGATCATCGATCAGGGAGCATAACCCCGCATCTAGATCCCAGGACATCTGGTAGTGTTTTTTCGGGTCGCTAAAAATATTTGTGTGGTGATCCCAATCTTCTTGTGATAAGAAAATGAAATGTGTTCCTGCATCGGCACGTACTAAGTTACGAGCGAGGAGAAATGCGTCGCCAGTTACTGATGAGCCATACCGTTTGCGCTCTTCCGTTTCGAGATGAAAAATTTCTGCATTGCGGCGATCTGACATCAGCTCAACAGCACCTTCGTAGTAATTGTGGAAGTCACGATAAGTCTTCGCTTCTAACGCTGGATCAGTTCGCAGGTGAGAATCGAACTCTTGGAGGAGTTGCCAACGTCGTTGAAAGACACGATGTTCCGATCGTGGAGGGGCAAACGCTGATAGGTCAGCCTCAGTGTTTATGTGAAATGGTGCATAGGTGGCCGGTAAAAACCCAGGCCCAAGAAGACCGGCTAGATTGTATAGGGTGTTAAATGCAACGTAAGGAGGCAGGGAATCGGTCTGTTTTCTCTTTCTCTGCAGTTCGGAAGCGACCACTGCCCCGACTGGTGGAATTTCGGGAGTCAGTGCGGGGTTGAGTGGATGTGCAGCTTGGCAGTAGTACTGGCCTCGTCCGTGTTGACTTTCCCAAGCCTGGAACGATCGTATTAGAGCAACTTTGTTCAAGCGCTTCGCCAAACCGGGATACAGCGAAGTGGGCCATTTAATACCATTAGAAAGAGTTCGAACGTCGAAATCGTCAGGGGTCCACGAGCCTTCTTTAAGATCCCAGCCATCAACGTGACTTGGGCCACCCGCCAGCATTACAAAAATACAGAATCGAGCTGAGCCACGTGGTCTATTGCGTCCACTAGCACCCACCTTGAAAGGCGTAAGAAGGGGAAGAAAAGAATATCCTGTTGCAGTTAGGCTACCGAGTCGAATTATTTCACGACGGGATAGGAACATGTCTTGAAATCGTGATTTTCCTGTGGGCATCACTTCCTCTATCGTTACCTTATCCCTAAAGTCCAAACATAAACTAGTAGTTAAAAATAAAGTCGAGCTTGTTCATCAGTACCCATTGGAGATCTTCGCCACCGGTTTTACTCCCATACTCTTTCAATAATTCAATGGATTTTGATTTTTCTTCCTCAGTTGGCCAGCGAGACAGGAAACGAATAAAGAGTTCCTCAGTGATGTGTTCTGGCGCTGGTGACGGCTGCCGTTGGAGAAACATTCCAAGATGAGAATCGGTTGTCGCCTTGATTTTCGACTTGATAAAAGGTCCATTCATTAGTAAAACTGCTTGAGTGATGGACCCCTTGGTAGTTGGTTCGTTCGATTCTCTGTTTGCTTGACCAAAGGAGTTCAAGAAATATTCCATATCTTGTTTCCACCCAGTGCTTAAGTACTTGTTTTTTATTACATCTAATGGTCCACGAGTTTGTGTTAGAAACCTTGCTTTGAAATCAGTTTTAGCCACCGGGATCTCCGTGTAGAGCGAGGTTGCTTTGACTATGGCGTCATAAATGTGTTCTGCCGGCAATCGTCGGACAAACTTGCGAGCAAAGTAGGGCGCGAAGGAGTCTTTCCATTCACCGTCAAATCGCGATGACAGCTGGTAGGTACTAGACTCAACAATCAATCTCATTAAGTGTCGTAAGTCGTAGTTGTTTTTTTGAAAATCTCTTGCAAGATCTTCGAGTAACGATGGGTGACTGGCCTGAATGGTCCAAGTGCCCCCGGGTGGACTAGTGGGATCAAGACGCGCTAGGTCGAATTCATCCGGTGGGTCGACAATTCCAACACCCATTAACTCTGCCCAGAAACGATTCACCGTTGCACGCGCAAACTGCGGGTGTGAGGTGAACATGCGGGCTAACTCCTCTCGTAGAGGTTTCTTAGGGTCAGGTTTCTCGCCAGTGAGGATAAATTCTGGAGTGACAAAACCTTCAGCTGTTCTTGGTAGTCGAACTGTACTTGATGCATCGCCACGGTAGCCATGACCTTTATCGTCAATAGAGTACTCGTCTTGGATTAAAGTGATGTCGGTTCGTCTGAGTACTCTTGTTTTACCGAAAAAAGCTGCTTGCTTCCAAAGCTCTTCACGCTTACGTTCGGTCAGCCAGATATTGAGTTTTTCAAGATGTCGAGCGCCATCATGACATGAAACACACTGTAAATTGATACCCATGAAATGCTTGAACAGGTAGACTGTCATGTCATCGGCAGTATCTTCGTGCATCGTAATGTGACACGCGTCACCGAACACGACCCAACGAACCAGATAGGAGGCCGGGCCGACATACCAATTGCTGAGTGCGCGAGCAGTTATCAGCTCACGTACGAACTCATCGTAAGGTTGATTAAATTGGAGTGAGTCGTATACAAATCGGTAAAAAAGATTACGTCCATCGGTGCCGACACGGCTCCCACCAGCTCGAGAGAGGTCTGCGAACCAGTAGGTCCAGCGCTCGAGGTAAGCCTTACTGCCGATTAAGCGGTCAATCAATTGCGATCGCTTGTCGGGGTCTTTCGATGTGACGAAAGCACGGACTTGTTCGGAGGAGGGAATTCTGCCTGTTAAGTCGAGAGAAATTCGTCGCAAGAACTCGGCATCGCTTGACAGTGGAGCATGAGGGATCCCATCACGATGCATCTTGCCGAATATGTGTTCATCGATAAAATTGATATTGCGAATTGGAGCTGGCTTTGTTGCAGGCCTACCTGCGGTCAATAATTCTGTCAATTGGGAAGCTTGTTGGCGACGATCTGATTGGGTGACTTCAGGGTGATGTGGTGGTAGTTCCACCGATTTCCTGATTGGCGGTGTCGATGAATCGGCGACGAGTTCCGATGAGCCCAAATTTCCGAAGACAATGCCAACAAAAACAACTAGGGTACACGGTTTCATTTTGAGGTCGTTTTCGTTGACTCACATCATCGTAAACTTCTACTTAAACTGTCAGCGTCCGGTTACAGTGTAAAACTTTTTCACAAGTAATGCTCACACTAGCTAATGATTTAGTGAAAACCTTTTCTGGTGCAAATCCTCTGCTAGAGTGTTTACGTGTCATTACCATCTCCCTTACTGGAAAAATCGTCACTTGAACGGCTTGAAAGACTGGTTGTTCGATGGGAGAAATCCTTTCCAGGATTGTTGGGTGGAAGCAACTCCTCGCGATATGCCGGAGTCGGCAACGAATTTTTGGATCACAGACATTTCCAGAAAGGTGATGATCTGCGGTCGGTGAATTGGCGTGTGTATTTGAGGCTTGAGCATATTTTTCTCAAGATGTTCCGTACTGAGCCGAGGACACCGATTCATCTTCTGGTCGACTGCAGCAATTCGATGACTTGTGGGGCATCCGGCCAAGATAGAAGTGAACCTAAATTCACATATGCCTGTCGTCTGGCAGCCGCATTGTGCTACATCTCCTTAGTGAGGTTAGAAACAATCGTTCTCCAGCCTTTCAATAACTTCTTGCATGAAAGTTTTCGAGCAGATGGAGGGCGTCATCGGTATGCTCGTGCAGCTTCTTTTTTGGAAAATCTTTCAGCGGAAGGGTGCTCTGACTTTCGAGAAACTATAAGACAATTTTTATTCCGTGGAGCTTCACCGGGGTTGACTATTCTGATTTCTGACTTTATTGACGAACAAGAATGTTACGAGTCGTTGAATCATCTTGCGGATTTTGGGCATGAGCTTTTATTGGTTCACGTAGCAAGCCCGGAAGATTTTGCTCCGATGTGGCGTGGGGAATTGGAGTTCGTGGATGCGGAGAGTGGTCATGTACGTCGCATGAATGTTAATGACACAGTAGTTGACGAATACACTGCAACATACGCTAGGCATTGTCGCAAACTTGAGTACGCTGCCCTACGTGGCCATGGACGGTATGTGCACTTGAGTACGAAGCATTCCATCGAGGATAGTCTCTATGGAGCTATGACGAAAGTTGGATCGTTTGGCGTGCACTAATGTTTATAAGTCTGATACGTTCTGATTGACCGCGCCAGAGGTGATGCCCTTGATGGGTCGTATTACCTCTCAGATGGCAAATGAATTTTATCAATCTCACAGTCCTCGAGTTTTTTTTAATCTTTCTGCCACTAAGCTTGGCGGTGGTTGCACTATATCTGTACGATCGCTCTCGACGTCGACAAGTTATTTCCACACTGCAGTTTTGGCCAAAGCAGCCAGATCCTCCAATGGTTACTCGGCGGAGAAAGATTCAACAACCTTGGTCCTTGTTGTTGCAGTTACTTGTTCTGTTGCTTCTGTTGTTAGCGATAGCTGATCTCCAATGGGATGGAGGTACGGATAGAGTGAAGCGACATGTAGTAATCCTAGATTCTTCCGCCTGGATGGGCGCTCTCACTCCGGATGGTCAATCGTTGCTAACGAAAGTAAGTGCGTTTGCGCGATCTTATATTGCATCGGTGCCGGATTCAGAACCTTTAATGCTAATTCGAGGGGATGCAAACCCTACACCAATGACTCCGTTCACAACCGACAGACAGGTACTAGAAGAAGCTATTCAAACATTGACTCCAAGTTGGAATTCTATTGATCTAAGTGCAGCTTTTGGAATGGCGCGCTCTGTTTTGAAACTACATATTAGCGACAGTGCTGGATCAACGCAGTATTCGAATACTGGAGAGGTTGCGTACATTGGGAGCAGTCGTTCGCAAGTATCCAACACGATCGAAGGAAACATTCCGACGGTTCGCTGGATTGAAGTTGACGAACAGATCGAAGATCGTGGCATCACAGACCTTGTTGCGCGTAGAGCTACTGCTGATTCCGAGATCTGGGAAGTCAGTGTGGAATTTCTGAGTACCGCGGAACGAGCAGAGAAGAACTCAGCCGAATTCTTATTTGCAGGAAAAAAGCTTGGTTCCAAAACATTTATCTTGCTCCCAAACAACAAGAAAAAATTAAGGTTTAGGATGCGGACTCGACGTGCAGGGCGTCTTGAGATCCGAATGAGCTCCCCGGACCGTTTCGCACTCAATGACAGCGCCTTTCTGGAATTACCTAAGTATTATCGTCATCCAATCGATGTTTACTCTAGGCACTCACATGTGTTGAAAAGTTTGGTGGATTCCAATTCGAGCCTAGACGCAAAGTTCTTTTCTTTGCAAAATTATGTCAAAAGTCAAGCGCAGGCAATCATTTTTGAGAAATTCGCACCGACAGTTGTACCACAATCAAATCTTGTCTATATCAGCCCTCCGTCAGAGGGTTCACCAGTTAGAGTTGAGCGGCTGGCACGAAAACAGAGAATCATTCGTTGGAATGAGAAACACCCCTTAGCACAAGGATTACGTACCAAGGATATAGTGTTGGACGAAACGGCAGTATTTAATCCGAGCTCTGACGATATAGTCATTGCAGAATGTGAAGCAGGTCCAGTGATCATTGCTCAACGTGAGAACGACCACAAGCGAGTTTTGTTCGGCTTTGCCTTTTCGGGTGAAACATTCCAAAACACACCAGCTGCCCCGCTTTTATTTGCCAATACTATGCGATGGATTTTTCCGGACAGCTATCAATCTTCTGAGTTGCGAGCCCAGAGTCCAGGATTGATTGAGGTTGACGTCGGCGACACGGTAGAAGGGAATATCACTGTTCATTCGGACAGGGGTCACGATATCCCGTGGAGCTACCGCTCCGGTAGGCTACGATTGTTTACCTCGACACCAGACAGTATAGTTATCGAGACGCCAACGGTCAGGACTCATCTTGCTGTAGTTCTACCCGGAATGCATAGCGGACGATGGAGTCCATCTAACGGGGTGTTGAGAGGCGTACCGCCTTCAGCAATTGAGCAAGGTCCCCAGGTTGTTATTTTATGGCCGTTTTTCGTTATCCTCGCATTACTTTTTTCGCTATTAGAGTGGAGGCTGTTTGGGCGAACAGCGGGACGTTTGAACATTATTGATGTCGTCAGTGAAAAGTTTACTAGTGCACGCTCAGGGCCAGATGTGTTGAGAACAGTGTCAGGATGGAAATGGATTAAAGGTTTAAAGAAATCGGAAAACCTAGATTCAAGCAACAGTGGGAGAAATGTAATCTCATGAGTTTCGGTAATCCATGGGCACTCAGTTTTTTACTGGTTGTTGCTATTTGGAGCGTATGGGAATGGAAGAGAACTAACCGTAAGTTAGCGATGATATTTAAGGCGTTCGCCTTTGCATTCGTCATTGCCGCACTGGCTAATCCAAAGCTACATTTTTTTGAAACTAAAACCTCCGTTACCGTCTTAATGGATGTCTCATCAAGCATTCCGGAGGATCAAATAGAGCAACAACGGGCCATACTTCGTCGTTTGGATGAAGTGCGGGATCGTAATCAATTACGGGTGTTCTCGTTTGACGAGTCCGTTCGTCTTGGCTCGATTTCAAGAGATAGTTCATCGACTCATACGAACCTTGAAAAAGCACTACGTGTTGCTCTTTCATCTACACCGGTTGAGTTGGTGTCAAAGATCGTTTTGATTTCGGATGGTTTGGAAAATCAAGGAGCTGTGGAACGTGCCGTGAATTCATCACGGCAACGAGGTGTACCAGTCAGTACGATTTCACTCGCAGGGAAAGATTTTTCTGGCCTCAAACTGAAATCGGTCACGGCTCCAAGGCAAGTTTTTCGAAGTGAGCGCTTCTCGGTGGATGTGGTTGTCGAAAGCCCATCGTTGGAACTTGTTGATGTTTCACTGAGTGTGGAAGGAAAAACCATTGGCAAAAATAAGATACGTTTGATTCCCGGTGAAAACTTCTTACGACTCAATGCTCAACTTGATGTTGCGGGTGCAGCTCTTATCAGAGGGCAGATCAACTCAGAAAATTTGGAAGACATCAATTTCGAACATACGGTTCGACTGTCTCAACCACGTATTTTATTTGTCTCGAGCGATGAAATGGAGCGTGATGTTCACCTGATCAGTGTTTTACAGGCAGCCGGTTTTGAAATGGAGCGTAGTCAGAATGTATTTCCATCAGATTTAGATAGTTTTCAAATTGTTGTGGCAAACAATACTCATCTTGAAGGCCTTGCCGAGGACGACAAAGAACGTATCGAAGAATTCATTCATCGAGGTGGTGGATTTTTGCAAATTGCAGGTGACAATTCACTTTATCTGGAGCAGGTGGAGAAAGTGGAGGATCCTCTAAAAAAAGCTTTGCCCGCTGATCTAGCCCCACCACGTACTCCCGAGGGGACAGCTGTCGTGTTGATCCTTGACAAGTCATCATCGATGGAAGGGCAAAAGATGACTTTGGCGCGACAATCTGCTTTAGGTGTTGTTGAAAACCTGCGACCAATTGACCAAGTTGGTGTGCTAGTTTTTGATAACTCTTTTGAGTGGGCTGCTACATTACAGGAAAATAAAAACCCAAGCATAACCAAAGAGCTTATCGCTGGCATTATTGCGGATGGAGGGACGCAGATCGCCCCTGCATTAGCTGAAGCTTTTCAGAGTATTCATAGTGCAAAAGCAGCCTATAAGCATATTTTGCTGTTAACTGATGGTATTTCAGAAGAAGGCGATAGTATTGCTGTAGCTAAGGAAGCGGCTAAACACAAGGTCACCATTTCAACGATTGGATTAGGGCAGGATGTTAACAGAGGGTATTTGGAACGTGTCGCTCGCACCGCCGAAGGGAAGCCGCACTTCCTGCTTGATATTTCGGGATTAACGCAATTGGTCCTCAAAGATGTGATGGAACATACAGGATCTTCTGTAATGGAGCGAGATGTGCTGCCGCGAATTACACATCCGGTTGAGATCTTAAATGGAGTGCTCCTTAGTGAGGCAGGACCATTGCGTGGATGGGTTAAATTTGTTTCAAAACTAGAAGCTGAAACAATTTTAGAAATAAATGATGCGGATCAAACAGATCCGCTACTTGTACGGTGGCAGTATGGATTGGGTAGATCAGCTGTGTTTGCTTCTGATGCCAAGCAAGTCTGGGCGACGAATTGGGTTGCATGGGATGGGTTTGATGTTTTTTGGGCTAATCTCGTCAGGGATCTTTTACCTAGAGCTCATCCTGTAGAGACTAAAACAATATTCAATTCAGTTGAAGAAGAAATAGTGATCCGTTACCGGTGGGCTGATGTCAAACTCGGGGTGCCGTTAATGCAGACACCTGAACTGTATGTTCTAGGTCCTGATAATTTTCGGCATGTCACCCAGATCGAACAAGTGACCCGGGATATGTATGAGGCACGCATACCAATCGGTACAAAACAAGGATTATTTCGAATTAGGCCATCGTCAAATATCGACCTTTTTCCGGAAACTGCATTTTACAGAGGAAGCGCGGAGGATAACGAATATGGCTCAAACCCTGAACTTCTTCGTAAGATTTCATCTTGGACAGGTGGGCAGTTCAATCCTTTGCCAGAGGAAGTATTTAAGCCCGGACGAGCAATTTCGGCAACAATGGCATTGTGGCCAGTTTTTTTATTGCTGGCCATGCTGTTAAATATTTTCGAACTAGTGAGCCGTAAGGGTTGGATCCCCTGGATGCGTAGTTAATCATAAAGATAATCCACGATAGTAGTTTCTTGTGTGCTAACCCAATAGGGTAATGGTTAGTCGGTTCAATATGGCCGTATGCTGCATGCTATCGGTCGGAAAATTTCATATTGCGAAGACCCGAGTGTATACTCCATGAACAAACAGCACACAAAGCAAACCATGCCGCACTGGTGGCTAGTTCGCCAAATAGTAATTTGCCGATACCGAATAGCGCACCATAAATTAGTCCACATCCAGTGAGCCAGTACGCTATATCAGGCATGGGACTGGATCGGAAATATTTGTCGCCGGCTGCGGTAGCGATGGGCCCCCAGAAAAGAGGATAAGGGTGAACCCGTTTATAGAATTGCATTAATTTGCTATATGGTTCTGGGCCAGTGAGGAGAGTAACAGTGACCCAAACGAGTGTGGTCACGGAAACCGTCCACAGCATTACGATTGCAAAATCGTCGGGGTTGTCGGTGTCGTACTTCATCTGCAATTGTAGGACTATGGATACAACAAACGCGGTGGCCATTGCGGAGACCTCACTCCAGGCATTAATGCGCCACCAAAACCAACGTAAAATTAATACCCCACCTGTGCCTGCTCCAGTTGCTAACAAGAGCTTCCATGCCCCACCTATACTTTCCATGTAAAAGGTGACGATCGCTGCAATTCCTGCTAATAAGATCGTGGCGATTCGACTGGTTGTCACTAAGTCACGCTCACTGGCAGCAGGATTGATAAATCGCTGATAGACATCACTGCTTAAATAACTCGCACCCCAGTTCAGTAGCGTGCTGATTGTAGACATAAAGGCTGCTGCGAAACCTGCGATCATTAGTCCTCGTGCGGACACTGGAAGGTAATCGATCATGACTAACACATAACCACTTTCGGGATCAGAAAGATCCGGGTACGCAACGAGAGACACTAGGCTAACAAGAATCCAAGGCCAGGGACGTAATGCATAGTGAACGATATTGAACCAGAGAGTGGCAAGCAGTGAATGACGTTCATTACGAGCCGAAAACATTCGCTGAGCGATAAAACCACCACCGCCTGGTTCAGCACCGGGGTACCACGTTGCCCACCAATTTACAGCCATATAGACAAAAAATGTCGACATTGGCATCCAGGGTGAATCAAAGTCTGGAAAAAATCCCAGTACGGCTTCGCCTCGTATTTCGATAACGCTTTTGATGAGTGCATTTAAGCCCCCTGCGCCGACAACGGCAAAATTTGCCAAGGCCACGGATAGGCTTCCCATTAGTGCAAATTGTGCTAAGTCGGCAATTAGCACCCCTTGCAGTCCAGCTAATCCTGAGATGGTACAAGTTATAGCGGTCAGGCAAAGCACGGCGAGAATTGCCGTCATTTTGTCGATATCCAGAATGAGCATGAGGACCTTAACCATTGCCAAACTTACCCAGCCCATGATGATGCAATTGATGGGAATAGCTAGATACAGCGCTCGAAATCCTCGAAGAAAAGCAGCGGGACGGCCGCTGTAACGGATTTCGGCAAATTCAACATCGGTAACGACATTGGCTCGACGCCAGAGGCGAGAGTAAACGAAAACCGTTAACATGCCACTGAAAACAAAACTCCACCAGAGCCAATTACCTGCAATGCCACCGGTGGCAACCATTCCAGTAATGGCCAAAGGAGTATCCGAGGCAAAGGTTGTGGCAGCCATTGAAGTGCCTGCGAGCCACCACGGAGATGATCGTCCAGAAATGAAAAATTGTTCAATGCTTCTACTGGCCTGCCGACGGTAGAAAAACCCTATCCCAATATTGAAGAATAAGTACAGACTAATGATGAGACCATCCAACCAGGTCAGATTCATGGAGACGCCATCATGTGTTAGTTAGCAGGTTGTCGACGCGGGAAACATATCCATTGGCAAGATTATGTAACCAGCGGGCGGCCTGTTCTGCTTGTGGATCAGGGACCGCGCATATCGCTTCGAGGTGGGAGTTTGTCGAGTTACGAGCGGATTCGTATGCTCGAATGAACTCTTGCGGGACAGGCACACCATCGGCAACCTGAGTAAGTATTTTGATGAGTGAGTGGTGATTGTTAATCAAAGTATGGTGTTCGGCCTGACAAGAAACAAGTGTTTTGTTTTTTGAAGCGGATGATTTTTCAATAGAGTGGTGCAATTTTTCAATAACTGTTGATATACGTTTAATGCGTTCATCTATATGAATCTTGAGTTGCTTACAAGCTGCTTCGTAGAGTGGGCGTTGATGATCACTTGCGTAAGGGATTCGAACTGTACGGTACCAGGTGTCAAGTGCCCACAGGTTTCCGATGAGACGAGCAGTAATATCGATTTTGTGGCTTAATTTACCGTATATTGCTGGATCAAAGTCCCCAATGATTTGGGAATCAGGTGATTTATCTAGCGGAGGCACCCTTGTGCTTCCTCGCCGAACGACTGAGCCCGCTGCAATAACCGTTCCAAATTCAATATGTACGGGTCCAACCAAGCCACATTGACCTCCAATAAAAATTGGGCTGGTGCGTAATAGAACTCCTCGCACATCACCGAAGAGGCTTGACCACTTATCTCCGCGTGGATCGAAATTGAAATGAACTACTCCCGAGCCAACTTCGCTGTGTTGTTTTCGAGATGTTCCACCACTCATAAAAATATCGCAATAGTTGATCAGTGAACCAGTTACCACGGTTGCGGTAAGAATAGAATTTTTGAGTGCGACGCTGTGCGCTATTTCAACTTGTTCTTCGAGCAAAGTGCCGGGACGAATCTCAGCAAAATCGCGTATCCGAGAATCGTCTAAGATTGTTGCCTTCCGGTAGGATCCCGCACCTAGCGTGACGTTTCGTCCAATCTGACAATTTTCAATAAAGGCATGCCCGGAAGCTCCAATTTGGCTATCTTTTCCAATGTAAAGGTCAGAACCTTGTAAAGTGGCATTTTGGATCGATGATCCAGGTTCGATGTTGCGAAGTTTTACATCGGAGTCTACATAGACTCGTTCTGCCCCCCACACATCCACTCCGTGGGCGCGTAAATCAGCTAACCGTTGGCGGTTGCCGTTTTCATCATATGGTTTACTGAATGGCACAAAATTGAATCAAAATTATTGTGAAACTAAATTTAACAACACATCAATATGACGATATTTCTTACCTGTGAGAATTTAATCACGTATCAGTATTTTCCCGAGATTATGAACGAGTCTGTTCCTCGACCAACTGATGAACCTTACTGAGTGCACTTGTTAGCTTAGAAGCGTTTTTTCCGCCAGCTTCTGCCATATCTGGTCGGCCACCTCCACGTCCGTCGACCTCTTGTGCTAAAGCCCCCACCAATTTTCCAGCGTGTATCTTCGTTCCCGCAAGGTCTTTGGATGCAGTCGCTATTAGGGAAACATTCTCCGCTTGCGTTGTGCCAAGCACAACAATACCAGACTGGATCTTGTTTCGTAGTGAATCTGCCAGTGCGCGTATTTGTTTACGGTCTAGCCCTTCAACTTCTGCAGCGATCACTTTGATGCCATTGATTTGGGTAACACTATCGGCTAACGATGTCACTTTCGAGCGCGCTAATTCAGACTTAAGAGTGTCGACTTGTTTTTCTAATTCTTTTCGTTCGATTGTCAAGCGTTCAACATTTTCTATTAGGCTTGCTTCAGGGACTCGCATGATTGAAGTTATTTTTTCTATGGCTTCTGCAATATTTTTGGAATGACTATAAAAATTTATTCCTGTCACAGCTTCAATACGTCGTACACCAGCCGAGATACTACTTTCTGCAATTATTCTAAATAAGCCGATATCACCCGTTCTGTTGACGTGTGTCCCGCCACAAAGCTCTGTGCTGAAATCGTCAACTTTTACCACGCGCACTTGCTCACCATACTTCTCCCCGAACAGTGCCATTGCCCCAGTTTCAAGTGCATCATCAAGATCCATCAGGTTCGTTGTGACGTGAGTATTCAGCAGAATGTATTCATTGACTTTAGTCTCGATTTCTTCTATCTGTAGTCGATTGATGGCTGTGTAATGTGTAACGTCAAATCTCAGCCGGTCAGGCGCAACGACACTGCCTGCTTGTTTGACATGTATTCCGAGGGTTGAACGCAAGGCGGAGTGCAAGAGGTGTGTAGCGGTATGGTTACGACGAATTTCATTTCGTCTAAGTTGATTGACGTGACAGCTTACTGTGTCACCCACGCGGAACGGAGCTAGTGTTGTAATTTGATGTACTGACAGTCCGCGGAGTGGAGATTGCACATCTTCGACGTTGGCGATCACTTCACGATTTATCGCCAGAGTACCTTCATCGCCAACTTGCCCCCCAGCTTCAGCATAAAATGGTGTACGGTCCAGAATAACTTCAACTCGTTGATTTATATCCACTTCCGGGACTATGCTTTTATCCGAAATGATAGCTACAACTTGGCAATTGTCGATCTCGGCACTGTCATAGCCGACGAATGATGTTGGGTGATTCTCAAGTAAAGATTTGTAGACGCTAGAGACTGAGGTGCCTTCTGTTCCCTTCCAGCTTGCGCGAGCTCGTACCCGTTGTTTCTCCATCGCCGAGGTAAAGCCTTTGCGATCGATTGTGATGCCGCGTTCAATGGCGAGTTCTTCTTGTTCAGTTATCGAAAGACCAAATGTGTCATACAGCTTAAACGCTGTCTCACCAGGAAGGGTTGCTCCGATGAGTTCCTCCATTGACTCTTCGAACATCTTTTCCGCAAGCGAAAAATTATGCTGGTAGCGAATTTCTTCGTCTTTAATGATATGCGCAATTCTCGGCACTGATTCTATTACTTCGGGGTAGCCTGTTTGCATCAAAGTGGCCACAAATTCCGTTAACTCGTACAGAAAGGGTCTATCTTTGCCGGCTAGTCGGGCATGTCGGAGAGCACGTCGAATGATCTTTCGTAATACATATCCTCGCCCCTCGTTATCAGGCAAGACGCCGTCGTGAATAAGAAAAGTGGCGGCTCGACCATGATCAGCAATAATCCGTAATGTGGTATCAATTTCTCGATTGATGCCGTATTCGATACGCGGACCCAACATTGTTGCCGCTTTGTCAATGATTGGACGAATAAGGTCTGTATCAAAATTGCTGATCTTGTTTTGAAGGACGGCCGTAATCCGTTCGAGTCCCATGCCCGTGTCAATCGATGGTCGAGGCAGAGGTGTTAAGGTTCCCTCTGCATCTCGCTCGAATTGCATGAACACCAAGTTCCAAATCTCAACGTATCGGCTAACCTCACTGGGGAAAGGTTCATCCGCTTCGTTATCTTCGAGGCCAGCAGGACCAAAGTCGTAAAAAATTTCGGAACATGGACCACAAGGGCCAGTATCACCCATCTGCCAGAAATTATCTTTAGCACCACATCGGAAAATACGATTTGGTGCGATATCTGTTACTTTCTTCCAAAGCTCCTCTGCTTCGTCATCATCCTCAAAAACCGTAACAAATAAACGATCTTTGGGCAGGTTGTACTCCTTTGTGATTAGCTCCCACGCAAATTCGATAGCTTCACTTTTGAAGTAATTCCCAAAAGAAAAATTTCCCAACATCTCAAAAAATGTGTGATGACGGCGGGTGCGGCCGACGTTTTCGAGGTCATTGTGTTTCCCTCCGGCTCGCACACATTTTTGTGAAGTTGTCGCTCGTGCATAATCTCGTTTTTCAGTACCCAGAAAGGTTGCCTTGAACTGATTCATTCCGGCGTTTGCAAATAGTAACGTAGGATCTTCGGAAGGAACGAGCGACGAACTGCCGATAATTCGATGATCTCTTGCATCGAAATAGCTTAGAAATTTTTGCCGTACTTCGTGGCCTGTCAATCGAAGACCTCTTCGTATAGATCTGGAGGCTGATCTGAAAAATCCGCCGGTAGATCAGCATCAGGGGCGATGGTTCGCAGTACCCTTCCAATTTTATCAGAGGAAAATCCTGCCCGGACAAGTGAGTGATAGAGCGCGAGTATCTTTTTATGATCGGTGATCTTGTGATCCGCAAAGTTCTCGCCGAGTTTTCGCTTAAGTTGACGAGTAATCAGTTGATCTTCCGTCACTTCTTTGTATGCAAGAAAGACTACTTTTTCTGCAGTTGTTTTTGAGACACCTCGGCGCCTTAGATCCATTAAAACCCGACGTGGCCCTAGGTTTTCGTGATCTTTTTTAATGGAAACGTAAGCATCGGCTAGTTTTTCATCATCCAAATATCCAGCTCGAGTTAGGCGATCCATAACCTTTTCCCTGATGTCACACTTTGTAGTGCGACGATCAAGACGCTTACGAAGCTCTTGTACGGTCAAGGAGCGCCTTGTGAGAGTTCGAATAGCGTACTCGTATAGGGCTTCCTCTGCGAGTAGTTTAGGTCTAGTATGAGCCACGGAGCAATTGTAACTCACAGCCACAGATAGCAGTGCATGTATGCTTTCGACATACGCGCAAATCAAAAAATGTTGACTAACGACGCTGCATCAGTAGTACGGTGGCAGTGATTTTCTTTCCTTCACGTAGGACTTTGACCTCGACCACATCACCAATCTTGCATGCACGTAGGGCATAGGTAAAGTCATATAGGTTCTTGACAGGTGTGTTTTTGAATTCAATGAGAATGTCGTCTGGCATAAGACCAGCCTTGGCAGCTGGTGATCCTGGTTGGATGTCGGCGAATTTCACTCCGTTATCTATCTGTCCAAAATCGGGGATAGATCCGAACCATGGGCCATAGCCACTACCGGTGCCGCCGACATGATTACCATGGGCCGAGGCCTTTACATTAATAAACTTCGGACGCCTCTCACTTTCAATTAATTGTGAGGAAATATCGAATACAAAATTCACCAGTTTAGTCGCCGCGCTGCTGTTAATCTTTTCCCACGTGTCCGAAGGTTTGTGGTAATCGCTATGCAGGCCTGAGAAGAAGAAAAAAACGGGGATTTTTTTTCTGGTGAAAGATGTATGATCGCTGGCACTATATCCAGATACCGAAAGGTCGATCTGGAACCCATAGTTTTTATTTGTATCAGTAATGAGTGAATCGAACCCAGTGCCTGTCCCGACTCCACCAACGTAAAGTTTGTGATTTTCAATACGGCCGATCATGTCCATATTGAGCATTGCGACAGCATCGGTAACATTGAGTGTGGGGTTGTTGACCCAATATGAAGACCCAAGAAGGCCAATTTCTTCGCCTGCGAATGCTAAAAAGAGTACACCACGCTCTAGAGGATCTGTTCGCATTGAAAACAGTCTGGCGAGTTCCAAGAGCCCTGAAGTGCCAGAAGCATTATCATCGGCACCGTGATGCACCTGACCGATGCTGCTTGGTGCTAATGAGCTCTGTGCTCCAAGTCCAAGATGATCGTAATGGGCACCTAGAACGATGTACTCTTGTGTTTGTCCGGGAAGATAACCAGCAACATTAGCGACCTCGACCTTTTCCCGTTTAATGCTAATACTGATGCTGGCCTGTAATGATTCCTGAAGGGCAAAAGAATGAGGAGAGCGTTTCTCATCGATATCTGCCTGTATGGTAGCGAGTGTTGTGCCATGAGCTTGAAGCCATTGATCAACCAACTCATTTTTAACCTGCAGCACCAGAATACCTGTATTGTCAGGCCCACTAACAGAACCAAACTTTAGTAGTTGGTCTTCATGATTCCTATCCTGGTTTCCATTGACTAGAATTACTGCCTTTGCGCCTCGATTGCGTGCTTCTATCGCTTTGGTTATGAGGTGGGCATGGTGAGTGTGAGGTTGCTGCTGCTCGTCGCCTGAAAAATATTTTGGTTCATAGCGAACCACGATGACTATTTTGTCCTTCACGTCGAGATTTCGATAATCATCGTAATCGAATTCTTTTGCAACGGCACCATAACCTACAAAGACGAGTGAACCATGCACTGAACCCGAAGAAGAAAAATTTATTGGAGAGTAATCAACGCCGTTTTTCAATGAAAACGATTTTTCTTTTTGGTGTATTGTTACTTGATTATTTTCTCCCATTTCTGCTCTGGCAGTTACCGTGAATGATTGAAAGAAGGATCGATCATCACCTTTTGGCTGTAGTCCATGCGCGTCGAATTGGTCGGCGATGTATTGAGCAGCATCTTGGAGGCCTTGTGAACCAGCATCACGTCCTTCGCGTTCCGGTGATGCAAGAAACTTTATGTGTTTTATGTAGAGGGATGGATCCGATATGTTGTTTGAGGCAGCGACAACGGATAAAGAGAGTACGACTGCAGTAATGAGTAGTCGCAAAGTGTCGAAATAGACGGAGTGGCTGTTCGTGCGGATGCTCTTCAAGATCTTCATTGGTAAATACTACGAGAGTTTGGAATCGCTTTCATACTATTCTAAACCTGGAATCTGAGGTGAAACAGAACAGCCACAATCGTCGCCGGCGTTTTGCGCCACCTTTTGATACACAAGCTCATTATCGATAATCCTTTTAAAGCGTGACCACTCAACGGAGACCACCTTTCGGCCATTAATAAACATGGTAGGAGTAGAACGTACGTTCAACTGAGTTCCCTCGTCGATTGACATCTTGAGTCGAGCAGCAGATTTATCCGATTCGATGCACTGATATAGGCTGAGAGTGTCGATATTTCTTTCCTCTGCAAACGCATTCAATCGCCCGTGGAAATTTTTGGCATTGAGATCCCGTTGCATGCTGAATACCCAATCGAAGTATTCCCAATACACATCTGAGCTGTAGTCTCCAAGGCATTGTCCTGCTATGGCAGCTGGCCGTGCCCATTTGTGTCTGGGGATAGGAAAATCGCGATAGTATACTCGTACGTCGTGAGGGTAATCATCCAGAAGTTTTGTGCGCAGTGTTCGTGCTTCTCGTGCGCAATGAGAACACTCAAAGTCGCTGTAAACCACAATCACGACCGGGGCACCCTTTGTTCCAAACCCTGGTGAATTTGATGTATCAATCTTGTCTAAATTACCCTGGAAAGGGTTTACATCGATTTGATAGCGGGGCTCTAGTCCGACTTCAACCTCAGGATACTCTCCGAACACCATGATACGCTTACCATCTTTACTGATCATAAACACCTTCACTATTGAGTTTAAATTGAAAGAAACTTTCACATCTGTCCGAAAAAACTCACTGAAGTCTGGTGGTGTTTTGTAATCACCAATTTCGACCTGGAATTCAGGTGGCCAGATGTAGAGATGACGGAGATAGATCTCAAGCTGTCTTTTGTCCAGGGCATTCGTGAGGGAGGTCACGGGAGTTGGTAATTGCAAATTAGAGGTTTGCACTAGTGACGTTCGTCTGATTTCCTGCGAAAAGATGACAGTGGTCTGAAGACAGACGAACAAAAAGAGACATAGTTTAGATATCTCACGTGAGTGCATCGTTTCATTTTACTCCACAAAATAGATATCTTTAGTTACAGCTGACGTTCACTCGTTACACTAGTAAACGCGGCTTTGAGGGTGACATAGATGACACTTGACGAACTACAACGGGAATTTTTGAATTTGCGAAATCGCGTTCAAACAATTCGGGGGTATCTTTGACTCCAAAACAAAAAAACCCAAATTAGACAAAATCGAACTCCAAATAGCAGAACCAGATTTTTGGAGTAACCCAGGAAAAACAGAACCGGTCATGCGAGAGCGAAAGCACTTGACATCTGCCCTTGCAGCGGACCAACGCCTAGTTGAAGCTATCAGTGATTTAGATACTCTGTTTGAGCTTGCAGGTGAAGGAGAATCAGTGCAACACGAGATTAGTGTTGCAGTGGATGCCCTGCGTAAGCATGCCGATCAGATCGAAACGGCGTCATTACTTTCCGAAGAGAATGACCACTGCAATGCCATAGTTGCCTTACATTCCGGTGCTGGTGGTACGGAAGCTCAAGATTGGACAGAAATGTTGCTTCGAATGTATTTTCGGTGGGCAGAGCGACAAGGATTTAAGGTTGAATTGAGTGATAGCGTGCCAGGTGAAGAGGTAGGTCTGAAATCAGCTACCTTTTCCATCATCGGTGACAATGTGTTTGGAATGATGAGATCGGAGGTCGGAGTCCACCGACTGGTTCGTATTTCTCCTTTCGATTCAAATGCACGCCGTCACACATCTTTCGCGTCGGTTTTTGTGTATCCCGAGATAGACGAAGAGGTCGAGGTTGATATACGCAATGAAGATTTGAGAGTCGATACGTACAGATCGGGCGGTGCAGGTGGTCAACACGTCAATGTGACCGATTCGGCTGTTCGGATTACACACCTGCCGACAGGTATAGTTGTTCAATGTCAGAATGAACGATCACAGCACAAGAATAAATCTTCCGCTATGAAAGTCCTGCAAGCACGACTTTACGATTTCGAGATGAAAAAGAAACAAGCTGAATCTGAAAAACTCGAGTCTGAAAAGTCAGCCATTGATTTTGGTAGTCAAATCCGTAACTACATTTTGCAGCCTTACCGATTGGTCAAAGACTTACGTAGCAAGCTAGAACAAGGAGATGTCGATCGCATTCTAGACGGCGATCTAGACAAATTTATGCACGCGTACTTGGTATATGAACGTACGGGCAAGATAGCAGGCGAAGACCGGACGCTCGAATAAAATACTACCGCAACTGAAACAAGTTACTAGACGTGCATCACTACCATCTTGGTTTCAGTCATTTCTTGGACGGCATACTTGGGCCCCTCTTTGCCGAATCCACTTTCTTTCAGGCCACCATAGGGCATCAAGTCTGCACGCCACTGTGAACCCCAATTGATGTGTAAATTTCCTGAGTCGACTTCTCGTGCGAAGCGCATGGCGTTATCAAGATTTTCTGTGAATATGGCTGCCGATAGACCATAGTTTGTTTGGTTCGCGAGGGTGATGGCCTCTTCCACACTGGTGACGGGAGTTAATGCTACGGCAGGCCCGAAGACTTCGTCAGACGAGATACGCATTGCAGGGTTGACGTCAGCGAGAATACTCGGTGAGAGGACCGCACCCTCTCTCTGTCCACCAGTTATGACACGCGCACCCTGTTCAGCGGCTTCTGTGATCCATTCACCAACACGGATTGCGTCTTGTTCGCGCACCATCGGGCCAACATTGGTGTCGTCGGCAAGAGGGTTGCCCGTGACTAGTGCTTCGACTTTTGGCTTTAACGCATCTAGAAGGTCGGCGTACACGGCACTATGGGTAAGAATACGCTGTGCACTTATGCATACTTGTCCTGCGTTTGAAAAACCAGTGACTGCAATTGCTGCGGCAGCTTTGTCGAGATCGGCATCTGGCAACACTATGATCGGTGCATTACTTCCAAGCTCCATTGTAACTTTCTTGAGTCCAGCACTACGGCAGATCTGTTCCCCCACATCACGACTGCCGGTGAAACTGATTTTTCTTATGCGCGAGTCAGCGCAAAGCAGCCCTCCAATTTCCCTACCGGCACCTGTCAAGCATTGAATACCTTCCGGAGGTACGCCTGCTTCAAGCATAATCTCGGTCATTTTTAAAGCAGTTAAAGGAGTATCAGTGGCGGGTTTGAGAATGACCGAGTTACCTCCCGCGAGTGCGGGTCCGATTTTGTGCACGACTAGATTAAGAGGAAAATTAAACGGTGTGATGGCAAGAACTACACCGCAGGGAACTCTCAACGTGAAACCGAATTGATTGCCAACGCCAGGCGCTCCATCCAGAGGAATCACTTCCGACCCCAATCGTTTCGATTCCTCAGCTGAGCAAATCATCGTTTCGATTGCACGCGAAACCTCGAAAGTGGATTCGGAGAGTATTTTCCCTTCTTCGAGAGTAATGGTTTGCGCCAGATCAGTGGTGTTTTCTTTCATCAACTGTGCGACACGCATCAACAATTGGTAGCGATCGTACCCAGAAAGCTTCCGGATATGTTTTGCTCCTTCAACAGCGTAGGCTAGTGCGGTTTCCCCGTGTGTTGCAGTTGCTTTCGGTATCGAATCTATCTCTTCATTGTTAAATGGATTCAGTACGGGAATGGTTTCCTCGCCGTCAACCCAGTCGCCAGCTACAAACATTTTCATGGTATTTCCTCGTCTGAGAAGTTGTTCTCTAAATATCTTAAATCAGTACGACCACCGCCAAAGTGCTGCACCGGAAGTGAATCCTGCCCCGACAGCTGCCATTAGAACTAAGTCACCTTTTTTTAATCGACCTGATCGCACTGCGTCGTGAGTAGCTAAAGGGATTGTTCCCGCGGTTGTGTTGCCATACTCACCAATGTTGAGGATAGCTCTATCTGATGAAATGCCGAGACGTGTAGCGACAGCATTGATGATTCGAGCATTGGCCTGGTGAGGGATTAAGAGATCTACATCGTCTGAAGTTAGTGAGTTACGGTGTAGTAGCTCCTTGCATACTTCGTACATTTGTCGAACTGCGTAGCGGTACACCTGTTGACCGTCCTGGTGTACAGAATGTTTATGCTCATCGACTGTTTCATGTGATGCGGGTAGTCGGCTACCTCCTGCGGGCATGCAAAGGTAGTCTCCACCCGAACCATCTACTTCATGCAGAAAATCAAGTAGTCCATCCCCGTCAGTTTGTGTGGGCTCGAGGAGCATTGCGCCCGCTCCGTCGCCAAATAGAACGCAGGTTGCGCGATCCTTGTAGTTGACAATGCGTGACATTGTATCCGCTCCGATGACGAGGACACGTTTTTGTGAGCCAGATGCAACCAGTTGTGCACCCGTTGTCAAGCCGTACAAAAGCCCCGAACAAGCTGCAATGAGATCAAACCCCCAAGCTCCTTTGGCACCAATTTTTTCCTGGACAAGACAAGCAGTTGAGGGAAACATCATGTCCGGAGTCACCGTGCAGACGATAATCGTGTCAACGTCTTCTGCGCTGATGCTCGAAGCATTCAAGGTTGCAATAGCAGCTTGAATGGCTAGGTCGGATGTGGCCACATCTGGATCAGCAATGTGTCGTTGTCGAATTCCGGTGCGTGTTACGATCCATTCATCGTTCGTGTCGACTGCTTTTTCGAGTTCAGCATTAGTCAAGGTTCCGGGCGGAACGTAGGAGCCAACTGCACTGATCTTTACTTTTTGAATTGATTGGGGATGATGCACGGTTATCTCAGAGTTCTATCTCTATGCGATCGTTGATGACCCGGACCGCGTAGCATTTTAAGTCACCACGTGTAGGTCCAGAGTTTGCCTTGCCTGTCTTAAAGTCAAAGCGGGCTCCATGCCAAGGGCAGGCTATAGTATCGCCGGATATCAAACCTTCACACAGCGGCCCGCCGACGTGAGTGCACGCGTTGGATATGGCGTAGTAGCTTCCTCCTGAATGCACTAGGGCGATTTCAGCGTTGTTGACTTCGATAAGCTTCGAAGAGTTTTCTGATAATTCGCCCACTTGAGCTGCTTGGATGTAAGTGCCCACCGCTCGCTTCCTCCATTAACTTGTGAAGTTTATACGGTCCAGCCAAAAAATGTAATCATAACATCCCGCAATGGAGAGTAATCAATTGTTGCAAGCTGTTTCAGGTAACCGTCAAGAGCGCTACAATAGAACGCACCCGAAGAACACACGAGATGCACCTGTCGACGAGGGCGATGCAGTGTGGAACAAGAGGGCGGTAAAAAATAGACAATTTAGGAAATTAGGAATGAACTTCGAGAAACGACTCGACCAATCGATAACAAAATGGAATCTACTAGAAAGCCGGTTTTACCAGGCGTGGAGCGAAGGTTGCCTACCCAAGGAATCCTTGGCTCAATATGCGAATGAGTACGGAGCGTTTATCTCTCGGATACCCGAGGGGTGGGCAAATCATGGCGATGAATCCGTAGCAGAAGAAGAGCGTGAACATCTGAAGCTTTGGCGCAACTTTGCGCAGGAGCTGGGCGTGGATATTGGTGACCCAAAAACCCAAGAAGTAGTGGAACTGGTTAAGACTGCAGATGCACTATTTTCGGAACCTGTTACTGCACTAGGTGCTCTATATGCGTTTGAAGCTCAGCAACCCGGTACGGCCGAAACCAAGCTTGCCGGTTTGAGGCAGCACTACGATGTCACGGAAAAGGCCTGTGAATACTTTGTCGTACATGCTCAGGATTACAGCGAGCCAGCCTTGCTTCGCAACCGTATTGGGGTTTTAGCCGATGCCGAACAATTACGAGCGGTGACTGCTTGCGAGGAGATGTGTCGAGCTTTGCGGAAAGCGTTAGACGGTATGACTCCTGCTGGAATTTCTGTGCAATGACAATAAGCTGGATCGGGTGAAGTCTTGACCACCACCACGCGATGTGTGTGTATAGGAGCACATGGCATGTGCCCGACCAGGTACATGATTACCTGTGCGTAGAAGTTCTTGAGCCGTTCCGCTGTGGTTTACTTCGCGCTAAAACTTAATGTTTTAAATTAAGTTTTATTATTTACATAATTAAAATTTAAAAACTTAAAGTATTTAAAATTTGTGATGCTATGAAAAAGGCGATTGTTAGACTCAGCAAGATCCACAATTTAGCACTCGTTCCGTGTTATGTGCATGGGGCAACTGAGGATGCTGGCATGGATCTGCACGCGATAGAAGGTGTGGATGTGGATGCGGGGAAATGGGTGGATGTGGCTACCGGCTTGATGATTGAATTACCTCCTGGGCTGGAGGCACAAATTAGACCGCGTAGTGGATTGGCCGCCCGGCACGGATTAACCCTTTTGAATAGTCCGGGGACGATTGACCCTGGGTATCGCGGTGAGATTCGTGTTTTACTCATTAACCATGGGGACGACATGTATAAGATCAAACCGGGTGACCGAATTGCGCAGTTAGTGGTTAGTCCATATGTACAGGTTGAGTGGGATATGGTCGATGACTTGGCACCATCGGATCGAGGATGCGACGGGTTTGGGTCGACTGGAATATGAACACCACAGAGCTGGATGGGCACAGGACACTTACAGTCAGAGTTCTGACCGCTATAATTACGAGTTGATGAGTACATCAGGCATGGTACGTGTACCGGCGTCCAGCGCAAATCTGGGACCTGGCTTCGATACGCTTGGTTTAGCCCTTGATATCCATCTTGAATGCCGATTTCACATTGCAGAGAAGCTTCTAATTTCGGCTCGTGGACGGGATGTGTCATCAATTCCATGTGATGAAACAAATCTAATTTGGCAGACGGCAGTTCGAGTGGGAGCAATGCAGAACAAAGAAATGCCACCGATCGAAATGGAGTTGAGTAATGACATTCCTGTAGGTAAGGGGCTTGGGTCTAGTGCAGCTGCTTTGCTCACGGGAGTGACAATAGCTAATTGTGTATTGGATCTAAAATGGAATCGTCACAGAATTCTCGATGTAGCCGCGAAGCTGGAAGGTCACCCCGACAATGTGGCTGCAGCTGTATTGGGGTCATTTGTCGCAGCAACAATAGGCTCTGAAGGTCGCACCAACGCTATTCGAATTGATTTTCCGACCGGGTTTCGCGTGGCGGTTCTGTGTCCGGATTACGAGCTTGACACTGAACATATGCGTTCCTTCTTGCCAGATTCGTATTCGAAAGAAGATACCGTTTTTAATTTGCAACGAGCGACATTGCTAGTCGCAGCGTTGGCGGCGGGCAACACGGATGTATTCCCAGAATGCTTGCGCGATCGTTTACACCAACCATATCGCTCCTCGTCGATCCCTGGCATGGAGTCGATCTTGGCCTTACGGGCACCAGGGCTGTTAGGTTGCGCATTGAGTGGAGCCGGACCAGCTCTAGTAGTTTTTTACGAGGATGGTTCCGAAACTGTTGTTGATTTAGTGCAGCAGCAGTTTTCGTCCATAGGAAGAAACAGTGAAATCTTTCTTAGCCACATAGACCAGACGGGTCTTCAAATAGAAACTAACGACTAAGGAGTTCAGTCGAGGAGTTAAAGGATGCAGTCAACACGCGATTCACTGGTTGGACAGGGTTATCCGGGTGCTGATCTACAGGAGTGTCCCAGTTCGATCAAACGTTTTTCGGATGGCGCACAATACCGAATAGAAATTCCAAGTACGGAAGGGCCAGCTTGCTTTCGAGCACTGCTGGACGAAGCCAAAATACGTACAGTGCCAGTCCATCGTATCAGTCAAGGCAGTGGCATTATGCTGCTCACTGATAATGAGATTTTGGAAATGGTTGAGCTGGGGAGAAGTAATGCGATAGAAGTCAATTTGTTTGTTGGTCCGCGAGCCTCCTTCGATATTGGTGCGCAGGCAACTTCGGATGCCGGTAAATCGATTGCGCTAAGTTTGCGAGGTGTTAATCAGGTTGTGTTTGCCCTTGAAGACGTCAAAAGAGCAATCAAGCTCGGTATTGAAAGTGTACTGGTATCTGATTTGGGTCTATTGGCTGTTATGGGTACTATGAAGAAAGCTGGAGAATTGCCATCAGAATTAATAATCAAAACTTCTGTAATGATGGCTCCTGCTAATCCGGCATCAGCACGTGTTCTTGAGGATTTAGGAGCAACCACGATTAATGTTCCATCAGATCTGACTCTGCCCCAATTGGCTGCCATTCGATCGGCAATCGATGTCCCGATTGATTTTTATGTGGAAGCACCAGACAACATAGGGGGATTTATCCGACATTTTGAGGTTGCAGAACTGATTGATGTGTGTGCACCAGTCTATCTGAAGTTAGGGCTTCGAAATGCCCCCGATATATATCCCAGTGGTACCCATATAGAGACTACTGCTGTAGCGCTCTCGCGAGAGCGCGTGCGTCGTGCGCAGATTGTGTGTGAAATGATCGGTCGATACAGTCCTGGTTCGTCGATGTCGAAGCGATGAAAGGGGATGATCTTTCTGAGAACGGATCAGCTACTGAATTTTTACTGGCAAGTTACCCTATAATGATGCCGGAGACTGGTTTGTGCTGCGAAATTAGGAGAAGGTGTGGAATTCTTTATTGACTCGGCGAATTTGGACGATCTGCGGAAAGCGAATGCGTATGGCATTGTTGACGGAGTAACTACCAATCCTTCTTTGATTGCGAAAGAGGGATGTGAGCATCACGAACGTATTCGTGCTATTTGCGACATTATTGATGGGGATGTAAGTGCTGAAGTAGTCGCAGTCGATGCGAAAGATATAGTTCGTGAGGGGAAGGAGCTGGCTGCGATTCATCCAAATGTTGTAGTCAAGTGTCCTTTGACACGGGACGGCATTATAGCCACCAAAGAGCTTTCGTCGGAGGGTATCCGCATTAACGTTACGCTGTGCTTTTCGTCGACTCAGGCACTGCTGGCTGCGAAAGCAGGTGCATATCTAATAAGTCCATTTCTTGGCCGATTGGATGACATATCGAGTGATGGGATGGAACTAGTGAGGGAAATCGTAGCTATTTACGAAAACTATGACTACCCAACGAAAGTTCTAGCAGCTTCAATCAGGGGGCCATTGCATGTCAAGGAGGCAGCTCTCGCTGGGGCGCATGTCTGCACCTTGCCATTCAAGGTATTAGATCAACTTTTCAAGCATCCACTTACTGATAGTGGCCTCGAACAGTTTCTGGCTGATTACAAGAAAACGATGAGCGATACTACGGCTGGTTAGGCAACTGGCAGGATCATTGAGACACAGAAAAAAAATCTACCAAATCTCCGACGGCAACTTTGTATCGCCTAGAGGCGGACTGTTTGTTGATTGAGATCTCGATGTAGCCCGAACTGCCAACGATAGCAAAAACTTCATTGTCTTCAGCTTCGCTGTAGGTTTTCACTGATAGGGTGACGTCGAGTGTTCCTGCTTGAAGCAGGAATTCCCCCCCGTTAATCGGCAGCATTTCGGCCGGCAGGCTGGTTACGACATTCCCGAATCGATCCACTGATAAGACTCGTCCGCGCCATTGCCCTTTTCGAATTTCTTCTGGGGTGGTTTTTGGTCGTCGGATGGGGTTAGGTATGATTTTTCCGAAGTCGGCGCTGGGTTTTCCCATTGCTGCGTAGGCTGCTATGGGAGCAAAGACATCACGGCCATGAAATGTCTGACTCTGTGGCTTCAAAGAAAAAGAGTCAATGTCAACAGTTCGAGCCTGGTATTGGGGTTCTATTTCAAAGATTTGTGAAAGCACTCCATTATCCGGAGCAATGAATCTACCGTTAGCGGTCTCAACTAGTAATATCTGCCGGGTTGACCCTACGCCCGGATCAACTACAACTAAGTGAATTGTCTCTGCTGGAAAGTAGCGGTAGGATTGTCTCACTACAAATGCCGCCTCAGCAATACCATATTGAGGTAATTCATGACACAAATCGACAACTCGTGCATCAGGCGCAAGGGTTGAAATAACTCCTTTCATTACACCAACATAGTGGTCTGATAGGCCAAAATCGGTGGTGAGAGTTATGAGTGGATAAGACACGATATAATCAATCTTGACAAGTTATGACTATTGAGCGCTACTACTTTGATCACAACGCGACTACACCCCTTGATAAAAAAGTGCTCAAAGAAATGATGCCAGTTCTGGAGTGTGAATACGGAAACGCCTCCAGCATACACTCCTTCGGGCAGCAAGCGGCAAATTTTGTTGAGCGATCTCGCCGCCAAGTTGCAACACTTCTTACTGCAAAGCCGTCCGAGATTGTGTTCACTAGTGGTGGCACTGAAGCTGCCAACCTGGCAATTTTTGGAACCATCCGATCTAAGGGTAGTATGCCGAAACATGTTATCACTAGCACCATAGAACATCCGGCAGTTCTGCAGGCTTGTCAACAATTGAAACAACAGGGCATCGAAGTAACGTTTGTGGGTGTCGGCAGTGATGGGATTGTTGATCCTAATGATGTGCGGTCAGCAGTGCGACCTGAAACGGCGTTAATTTCGATTATGCACATCAATAATGAACTGGGAACAGAGCAGCCAATTTCAGAAATCGCTGCAATCGCACATGAAATTGGAGCAGTGATGCACACTGATGGAGTCCAGAGCGCCGGCAGGATCCCAACTGATATGGATAAATTGGGTGTTGATCTGTTCAGCCTCAGCGCACACAAGTTTTATGGACCGAAAGGTATCGGAGCACTCTTTGTTCGCAGGGGTGTTGCGCTTGAACGAATTCAATACGGTGGGAGTCATGAACGGAGTCGTCGCCCTGGGACGCTGAACGTTTCAGGTATTGTTGGACTTGGAGCGGCGGCGAAATTGGCGAAGAAAAACTTAGGAGCAGAATCTGCTCGCCTCACCATGCTGCGTGACCGACTTGAAGCGGAGGTGCTGGAGCGGATTGACTATGTGGCAGTGAATGGTGCCGTATCGCCACGAGTTCCGAATACCACGAATTTGCGGTTTGACTTTTTGGAAGGTGAGGCAATGGTAATTGCTCTCGATTTACGAGGGTTTGCTGTCTCAAGCGGTGCTGCCTGTTCGAGTGGAGCAGTGGAGCCTTCGCATGTTTTAATAGCGACCGGATTGTCTAAACAGGAGGCGCGTTCTAGTATCCGTTTTTCTCTGGGTAAACAAAATACGGAAAAGGATGTTGAGGTTTTACTGGAAACCTTACCAAAGGTTGTTGGTCGCTTAAGGGCTCTTTCTCCGACATACGTCAGCTAACTAAAAAGTGGCATGTAATTGTTTTAAGTGATTAGGGCAGGAGCCATTGAATATTAATACCCATGATTTCTGATAATCTCATTGCGGTGGCCATGAGTGGTGGTGTTGACAGTTCCGCTGTCGCTGGTCTACTCAAACGCCAGGGAGAGTCAATCGTCGGTATGACGATGCAGCTTTGGGATCAGCGACGGTTCCCAGAATTGATTCCTCCGGGAATGAGTTCGGGCAGATGCTGTTCATTGGATGATGTTTACGATGCCCGTGGTGTAGCAAGCCATATTGATATTCCATTCTACGTAGTCAGTCATGAGGCCGAGTTTGAGCGAGAAGTTGTGAAACCATTCGTGCGTGACTATTTGGAAGGTCGAACACCTGTCCCGTGTACGCTTTGTAATAACTCGATTAAATTTGACCGTTTTCTACAGACAGCACATGAGGTTGGTGCGAACCGAATAGCGACTGGACATTATGCGCGCATTGATCGTGATCCTACTTCTGGACGATATCTCTTACGAAAAGGTGTTGATGAGTCGCGTGACCAGTCATACTTCCTCTTTGGTTTGACTCAAAATCAACTCTCGCGTAGCAGTTTTCCACTTGGGGATATGACAAAAGCAGAAGTCAGAGTACTCGCTGAGAAATTAAAACTTCCGGTGGCTCAAAAACAGGAAAGTCGAGAGATTTGTTTCGTTCCGAATGGAGATTATGCCAACTTTGTCGAGCGTTATATCGAGGAGAAAGGAATAAAGCTTACCCCGTCGGAGGACGAACTAGTTTCGGAGGACGGAAGAGTGCTCGGTCAACATCAGGGAATACATCACTACACGATTGGACAACGGAAGGGGTTGGGTGTTGCTTTTGGTAAACCAATGTACGTCACACGAATTGAATCAACATCAGGCCAAGTTGTTGTCGGAGAGGATAGCTCGTTACTAAAAAAGTCATTTCATGTTCGTGATGCAAATTGGATCTCGGTGCCTGGACTTGATGAACCAATGCGGCTGGAAATTAAGATTCGTCACCAGGCCACGTCCGCATGGGCTGTCGTTGCGCCGGCTAAAAAACTAAATACAGTTGAGGTAACGTTTGACTCACCTCAACGTGCTGTAACTCCGGGGCAGGCAGCTGTTTTCTATCAGGAAGATATCGTAGTCGGAGGTGGATGGATCCAGTAGGTGCCTAATTGATCATTGCCTGTAGACTCATCTAGTTTCTCAATCGACTTGCAGCCTAGAAAATAACTTTTAAGCCAAGCTGGACTTCTCGACCTGCATGAGCAGATAGAACACGACCGAAGCTCGGCGTGCCAAAAATAATATTTGGCTGATGAAAGTTCGGGGTATTGAACAAGTTGAAAAATTCTAACCGCATCTGAAGTTTTGCACTTTTATTTAATGCGGTCACCTTGAGTAATGATAGATCAATATTTTTAAAGGATGGACCAGTTACAATATTTCGACCCGCAGTTCCAAAACTTCCAAACGTCGGCATAGTGAAAACGTCGGTTGCGAACCAGCGAGATGGGTCTGGATTTTTCAATACAGGGTTTCCATTAATGTTAGGCCGATCCGCAGCGCCACCTATAAATGAGATCCCAGTGTTGCTGTTGTCAAGTTCTGCAGGCAGGATAACGCTTGAAGGTTGACCGGTTTGCATGATGACCACACCGTTCAACATCCAACCTTGGGTGAGCATGCCCAATACGCCATGAAGCTTACCCCACAGGCGATGCCCTTTTCCGAGTGGAAGCTCATAAACCCAACTACCGGTAAAGCGATGTCTCACATCAAAACTTGAAAGGCCTCGTTCCGCTGAGGTGTTGTAACTATTTTGAGGGAAGTTGTTGTCGGTCGCACTGGGGAAAAAGTTGGAAGCATTGTCAATTGCTTTTGCCCAGGTGTAAGAAAACTGTCCTGTTAGTCCACGACGAAAACGGCACTGCAGTTGTGATTGAATACTGTGATAGGTCGAATGAGCAGATGTCTCGATCTGATCGATTGATTGGAAGAATGGTATAGGGCGCAAATTTGGAAATTGTGTGCTTGGTGTAGCTTGGTTTATATCCCTTCCGGCGAGGAGATGCACACCAGATGTGCCATGGTAGCCTACCTCAATTATTACTTCATCGCTGATCTCTCCTTGTAGGGCGATATTCCAATGCTGTGCATAACTTGACCGCAGTGATCTATCGTAGGTGACAGCACTAGGTGGAAGGGGTGCCTGGAGACTTGTCGGCCACGGCTCGGTAAGACGGATTGGCCCATTCTGTGTTGACGGAAAGAATAGCTGAAATTGAAATAATGGCTGATTAAAGTAGATACCTTGGCCAGGAGCAAGCGGAGCAGCATTATAGTGTATTCCGTAACCAGCGCGGATCACCGTGTTTTGAGTTGGACTCCAAGCTATTCCAAGACGAGGAGCAAAGTCATTGTAGTCACTGGAGTAGCCTGACCTAGGCATACCGTTTGTGCCTACTCGGACACTAGCAACCGAAATTGGGTCGTAGATGTAGGCACGATCAAATGCGTCGTGAGCGGGTGTGTTGTACTCGTAACGAAGACCGATATTGAAGATAATATCACTCGGCAATTTCCAGTTTTCGTGGACAAACAGACTAGTGTTGCCAGTTCGCAGGGCTTGTGGATTGTTTGATAAAGCTCCGCCGGTATAGGTTGGCAATCCAACTAACATATCAGCTAATGGATTTTGTGTGAAAGCACCAAGGAAATTGATCATCCCTCGTGATAAAACATCTCGGAAAGCATCCTGTTTTACCCAACGTTGTTCCAGTCCAAATCGCACCAGATGGGCACTGTGTGTATAACTAACGGTGTCCAATATTTGGTAGCTTTCGACGTCACTATTCTGTGGATTATTCTCTTCGTCGCCAAGCGGAGAAAAACCAGTGACGGTTATTTTTGTGAGTCCTAGATCTCGTTGATTTGATGCAAAATCAGGAAGCCCAACAGTTTGATTGAGGCTGTCGCCAGCATTTTGATGAACTGTGCTATTGTCTGTGCGGTTGTAACCGAACCGGAGTTCATTCAACCAATTGGAATTGATTGCATGTATCGTTGCAATCATCAAGTTTTGCCCATATTCTTGCAAATCATTCCCGAAACCAGGAACCAGTGTGCTGCTTCCAGTTGCATATGGCTCGAACAGTTCAGTGCCACCGAAACTGTAACGGCCACTAAACCTACTACTAGCAGCTAGGACCTGATCAAATCGCACATCGAATCGCTTACTGTTTAAACGTTTTATTGGTGACGCAACAAAATTTTGGCCAACGGCATTGCGATTCGGAAGGGGATACAGTTTTGCGATTGCTGCTCCGACGGGGTCTACATAGGGTAATCGGGCATCAGGAAAAGGTTGACCAGTGAAGATGTTAATTGGAGCAGGAAGAAGGCTTTGTGAAAAATCACCGATGCGTTCTTGGGCAGTTGGGACGTTGGTAGTTTGCGTGATTGCACGTCGTTCGATAAGTTCTTCATAGTCCCCAAAAAAAAAGGTTCGTCCCGGTTGCAGTGCTCCACCAGCTGAAAAGCCGAACTGATTGCGTCGTAGTTTTGGCTTTTGAGCTCCTGGATCATCAAAGAAATTTCTGGCATCAAGTCTTTCATTACGAAAAAATTCGTAAAGAGAACCATGAAATTTGTTTTGGCCCTGTTTAAGGATAACGATTACTTGACCACCACTATTACTACCGAACGGAGATTCAGTACCGCTGGTATGAATCTTGAACTCTCGTACCGCATCAACCGAAGGGCTAAGGGTAAAGCTGTTGAGGGTTGGGTCGACTGCGTAGACGCCATCATAGATGTACGCATTTTGTGACTCGCGCAATCCGTTGACCTGAAAAGCCAATCGGTCACGAGTAGAGCCAGCTGAGCCTTGTGCACTTGGAGTAACGCCCGGAGCAAGTAATGCTAATTCGAGAAAATTACGATCATTGAGAGGTAAGTTAACGACATAGCTGTTCGGTATGGCAGTGCCGAGTGCGTTGGATGACCTTTCAAGTGTGGCAGAGTCCGCTACAACAGAGATTTCTTCTGTGACGTCACCTACTTGCAATCTGAAGTTGACAGTTAACTGTTGAGCAAGGCTTAAGAGTACGTCAACTTGTCGCAGTTCTTGAAAACCAGTTGCCGTCGCAATGAGTTCGTAATGTCCTATCGGTAGCGAGAGGAAAGTGTATTGCCCAGCTTGGTTTGTAAGGGTTGATCGGATGAGTCCAGTTTCAGAATGGACTGCTGTTACCTTGGCTTGCTCCACAGAAGCGGACGAGTGGTCAAGTACCTGTCCACGGATAACACACTCAACTTTTTGTGCTGCAGTAGTAGGCAAGCAAAAGTAGAGAATGAGGGCCAAGTAAACGCGAGAGGCGTGTTTTTGCAAAGTCATCTGTGGTTGGCTTGCTTCGTCACGCATGAAACACCACTAGGTGATCATATTAAATCTACCACTGAAATCGTCCACCTAGCATATTCTTATACGTCCGAATATGTAATACGAGTGTGTGGCTATTGCTGACAGGTTTTATTTGCCATGTACTGCAGTAATCAAAATTCTCGAAAGGAGCCACTCTGAAAACGTTAGTGAGGTTTAGCCTTGGATCGAGTCTATTCGAAATGTGACACCGATTTTTGAATGGCAGCCGGCAAAAATTGCAAAGTATCAGTAGCTAGCATCGCCAATTCAGTTGTTTCACTGGCTGCTAATTCTGCAGAGAGACCGTGTAAATATACGGCAGCTGCGATAACAATTCCCGTCTGCTCATGTGGGAACTGCGCAAGCAGTCCGGCGATGATTCCAGTCAGAATGTCGCCTGAGCCTGCCGTGGCCATCGCAGGAGTGCCAGTAGGGTTGACCATCACTAACCCTTCGGGAGTTGCAATTAGCGTACGGTGTCCCTTTAACACTAGATAAGTGCCATGCTTTGCGGCATAGTTGCGAGCAATTTCGATGCGGTTCGCCTGGATTTCATCCGTTGTGTTTCCTGTTAGTCGGGCCATTTCACCCGGGTGAGGTGTAAGGATCACAGGTCGTTGTCGATCGCATTGCCAGTCAGTAATTTTAGACAAACAATTGATGGCATCCGCATCAATTACAAGTGGTTGATGTGTTTCGAGCATGATGCGTTTGGTTAACTCAACAGATCCTGGAGATACCCCCAGCCCCGGCCCAAGGGCCAAAACGGTAGCCAGGTTGAAACAGGAACTTGTAAACCTCTCTGAGTCCAATTGTCCTGATTTGTCTGTCGGCAAGTGCAAAGTCATCAACTCGGGAGTGTGGGCGATAAGGCTGGATGCGGTATTTTCGGAAGTAGCGACCGTGACGCGCCCTGCACCTGTTCTAAGAGAAGCTGTCGCAGCTGATGCAGTCATCAAGGCTGCTCCAGGTGTCTCGGGGGTACCACCGATTACGAAAACATGCCCGAAATTTCCTTTGTGAGAAGATGGTGGACGTGCGGCCAGAAGATGCTGAAAATCACCTGGTTCTATCAACGCGAGATTAAGTTGTGGGTCTGCGCTGAGCATGGATGGAGCTGTTCCAATGGGTTTGACTACTAATTTGCCAACTTGTTTGGAGTTTGGAAAAAAAATCTGACTTATTTTTGGAGTCGTAAAAGTGATAGTTGTCGAGGCACTCAGGGCTTTTCCATTCGGCTCACCAGAGTCAGTTGGTACACCAGTCGGCATATCGACCGCGATTTTTTCGCAATGGTTGCAGTGGGTGTTTATATCCTCGATAATTTCTTCGTAGAGCCCGGTGAGAGGTTTACGTAGCCCCGTCCCTAAAAGAGCATCTATCACAATATGTGACGAAATTAATTTAGGTTGCACGAGTTTCCAATCGTCGCGGGTGCACACGGTAATAGCATTGCAGTCGACGGCCTGCAACATCCGGTAGTTTGCGGCGGCATTTTCGTTAAATTTTTGAGGATCTCCGACCACAACGACTGTCAATTCCAGAGGTTTAGTACGAACTGTGAGATGACGGGCACTTACTAATCCATCACCACCGTTATTGCCTTTCCCAGCAATAACAATGAGTCGTCGAGAACTGAGAGGTGAAAAGTGTTGTGCGAGGTATTCGTAAATTCTTGCACCAGCATTTTCCATCAAGATGAGACTCGGAATGCCACGATCTTCAATGGTTCGCCGGTCTATTTCGCGCATCTGTGCAGCGGTTACTATTTTTTGCAAGGTAAAGGGCCTCCTAGCTCAACTTGAGTACAGCGCTACCGAGATTTCTCACCGGTGAAGAATTGCGGTAGTTTTTGTCTGCAACGATCGTCGGCTATAGATACCATGACTATGCCTGTGAGGTGTACTTTTTCATGATAACTTGCCATACGCGTGATGTGGTTGATCTCGGTGTGCATATCGCACATTCACAGATCGCGTAAAAATGACCCGATAAAACGAAAGATTATTTTGGCGTCGGAGAAGTTCTAATGGAAGGTCGTTACCTAGGGTAGGGATGATTTCGAAGGATCGTGAAGGCACGGTATATTTGTTCCACGAGAACGACCCGTGACAGCTCGTGAGACAGTGTCATTTTGGATAGTGATACAAGACGGTCTGCATGCGTTCGAAGGGTGTCACTGAACCCGTCGGGGCCTCCAATAAAAAAAACTATCTCCCGGCTAGTTCGCTCCAGTAGTTGTGCTAATTCCTCTGAAGTCATTTGCTTGCCACGCGGGTCAACTGCTATACGGAATGCCTTTGGATAGAGTATCGAAGCCGATTCATCCTTAATGGCTTTTATCTGAAATTGCGCATAGTGTTGGATTCGTTTCGTGTATTGCGCGACCAATTGATCAGTCATATGGCGGCGTTTTTTTCCTATGTATAGTAAATGTATTTTCAAAATTGTACTCAGAAGTTTTGGGTTGTGAAAGTGAGTGGTTGTGCGAGGCAGAAAATCAATCGATGGGTTTTATGCCGTCTGAGGTACGGGAATCCGTGGCGCGTTTTTCCATAAACGCTCCAAGTCATAAAGACGCCTGGTTTCTCTTGCCTGGACGTGAATGACGAAGTCGCCATAGTCTAGAAGAATCCAAACTGCATTTCTGAACCCTTCTACTCCCAAGGGCCTCAACCCCACCGCTTTTAGTTGGCGCTGGATAGCTTCACTGATTGCTTGGTTTTGTCTGCTGTTTGATCCGCTACACAAAATAAATGTGTCTGCAAAGGAGCTTATCTCGCGAAGATCGAGAGCTACTACATCCTCTGCTTGTTTTGATTGTGCAGCGCGTGCTGCTATTTCCCATGAGTTCATCGGTCGTTAGTTTGGCAAACCCTCATTGTAATCCTTGCTGAAGTATTCCTAAAAACGCAAGGTCTTAGGGCTATTCAATTGCTATTGGACGCATTGCGGTTCCCGCTACGGTACCCTTAAGCCGGTTTGTGGTAGCGACGTAGAGAAAACGATATACCTTGTTTGCGGATAATTGTTCTAAATTGTGAAATTCGCCTATGTGAACTCCCTGATCTATCAACAAATATTCGTGAACAAGGTTAGCAACATCGGGCCGAGCTGGATCTTTCCCAACCTCTGCACCACTCGTATCAGCTCCGATTAGTACGACACCTTTTTGTTCGACCAACCATGCGGCACCCTCAAGTGTTATACCTGCAGAGTCGTGCTCTCCAATCTTGACATGATTTGACCCATTTGCACCCCAGTAGCGTAAAGTTCCAGTACGAAGAAAGACCATATCTCCTGGTTTTATTTGCGTGTTTTGCGCTCTTAGGGTCGCTTTGATTTCCTTCGAGCCGATGGGGAAATTCGAAGGAAGAGCGTCTACACCTTTCCACGCCGCCACATCCACCATTACAGCTGTCCCAATAATGGGTGGAATACCATCTGCATCAGTTTTAAATAAGCCGAAATCTCCAGCGTGCTCCGATTCCTTGAACCCGTTGTACCAATGGTTATCTTCGCCTTTTGAGATGTGCCCTAAGCCATCTATTTGGGTCCCAAGATTATCCGAAATATAGAGCGCACAGCTATGAAACGCCATCTTGCTGGGATGATTATTAAATACTCCAATATCTTTTTCAGTTTTGACACCCACAGGACTACGGTAAGACACAATGGAGGTTGGAGAATGTCCAGGCCACTTGTAGGAATACTGATCGAGTGGGACGCCAAGATCGTAGACCTTTCCCGTTGTTACCGAGTTAAGCGCCTGAAGGATACGATCGGGGGTTAGTATCGCCTGGATAGCACCAAGTTGATCATCGTTACCCCAAACCCAACCAAACCCTCGACCTTTCTTCCACCCCTCCAGCGTGCCAGCATATCCTGCGGCGACGATAATTAAGAAAACGGTTGCAGTTTTTTTAGCGATGTTATTCATAGAAAACTCCATTTTGACTTGGTGAGAATAGTAAATCTGACGCAAGCTTTACAGGTAGTGGCAACAATAAGGATATCGGGAAAATTAGATGGTGCGAACTCCTATTGTCAGCAGAAGGTTGGCGTAGAGCGCTTGATCTCCGGTTTGGATTGTAAGGACATGTTCCGGTTCTGCTACGGTTTCATAAAATTTAAATTGCTCGATGGGTGCGAGTTCAAGATCGACTGCAGCATTTTTGAATACGGCTCTGTAGTGGTCCCATACAGGTGGATCTTTTGCTAGTGCAAACGGTCCTGAGGTTTGATATTGCATTGTATTAGCCTGCTGGATGGGTATGGCCGTAACAAGTGCTTTAAGTACCTCTGTGCAGGTCACGACTCCTGGTGCCAAGTTAAGGCTAACCAGTTCAGAAAGTGGGCCTCGTGCATTATAGGCGGGATAGTTGCCGTCAGCGATTAAGACCCTAGAATAGTGGCCAGCACGACCCAACACTTCATTAATTTTAGGATGTATGAGTTGGTGGTTTAACATAATTTTTCCTTGCGGTTATAGTGCATGCGAACCAGCGATCGTATCTATCCTGATTCTTTTTTCACGGAGATCATTGCGAAAGGTCAGCAATTTTATTTCTTACTTCTTTGGCGCGTTTGCCGCTCGGGTTTAATTTTAAGTACTGTCGGTATGCATCAATCGCTCCATCGATTTTTTTAAGTTTTTCGTGTGATCTGGCAAGTCGCCAATACGCATGTGAATAGCCTGGATCCCAGCGGGTTGCCTCTAAGTAACGAGCTGCAGCAGCCTGATGGTTCCCTTTTTTAGCATAGAAATTACCGACTTTCAGCTCTTTTTTAGCAAGCAGAGGATTGAAGACATATTTTTTTTCGATTAATTGATCTTCGTCCTCATCAACGAGAGTAGAGTTTTCATCGAAGTCGATATCGCTTTTCTCCACTGGTTGGCCTGATGCCATTAAAGCTACCAGGAACAGCAAAACTGTTTTTTTGTCGGGCACTGATTGAATTATATACACTTCCGATTTCAGTGCGCAGTCGTCAATTTGTTAATTTTTTTCGTTGTCAAGCAGTAGCTATCACTCGTTGCGTTGAGGGTTCGTTTAATGATCTATTTACCTCAAATTTATCAATACTTTATAGATTTTTCTAAATCGGTCGCATTAACAAAAGTTAATCCTTATAAAGATGTGCGAACCACAAAGGGACCTGCTATTGTGACAGTTCTGATCAGATATTTGGATGCCACATAATGGGCAGATTCTTTGTTTTTGCGGCGATAGGTAGAGTCGTTTTTGTATGGGCGTGAAATTTTTTTTCTGGTTTTTGGCGACAGTGACGGCAATAGTGTGCCCATTGTTGGCTAAAGATGTGCCTTCGTGGTCCCGAGTCGGGTCGACAGTGATCGATCTTGGTCTGGTCGGACCTGTTGGTGGAGCAGTTTCTGATACCGCTTTTTCACCAGACGGTGCTGTTCTTTACGTACGTACCGCTGTCGGACAAATTTGGAAATCATCCAACGAAGGGTTAAATTGGTCGCGATTTGAGTTCACTGGAGATGCAGAGAACCCATTTCGGCATTCACTTCTGTCTGATGCGGATGTAATACCACCTGCAGACGATCCAAATGCATCAATTTTGCAGCATTCATTCCGCAGTTCGGTGTATTTTGCATTGGGTCACAACCTTCATCGCTCTGTGGATGGTGGTAATTCCTGGATTAATTTAACTGGTGATGATTTTGGATCAATTATTGGGCCGTGGCAATCCTCGATTACTATTTCACCAATTTCGTCTGAAACACTTATCGTTGGAAATTCATTTGGTGTTTGGAAGTCAGTAGACAATGGATTAACGTGGAGTGGGTTAAATCAGAATCTGCCGAATTTGCCAACGGGAAAATTGATGAATCCACCAGCCTCGGATCGTTTTCTCCTCTACTATGCAAATGGTTTTGGTGCATTAGAGACAAATGGTCACGCAGGATCGATTTGGAGAAGAGCGATCCAATCGGCGACACAACTAACCCAAGGAAACACGTTTGGATTGCCTGAGTCGGATTTGTTCAGGCGATCGCCAATACTCTTCGGTGCTCCCGATGGAATTGTTCTAAGTTACCGAGTTTGGATGAATGGCATCCCAATAACCGGTGATTTGACGACGTGCGGATTGATCGACTGTGAAGATCCAGACTTTCATTACATCAGCGCATTTGCAAGTAGTGCAGATGCCCAAACTCTTTATTTGGGCACCACTGATGGACTTGTTTGGATTTCTGAAAATGCGGGTTTAGGTTGGCGATTACAGACAGAGGGATTGCCTAGCAAGGGCAGTGTGGCGGCGCTATTTGTGCATCCGAACTATCCACGATCGAGCCTTGTCATTTTCAATGATGCGTCTAGAGGTCGAATTTTTCATACGACAAACGCTGGGTCACTTTGGAGTGATTTAACCGGACAATTGCCGGACGGAAAAATTTCTTCGTTGACGGTTGATTCGAGTACGGGTGCAACTTACATTGCCGGTGAAGTTGGTATTTTTTATACCGTTCTGAACCTTATCGAGCCAGCTGCAATATCTCAATGGGAATCTCTTGGCAGGTTTCCAGCAACGGCAAAAGACATCTTGCTGGACACGGTAGCCGGGCGCCTATATGCAGTTATTGAGGGTTACGGGGTCTTTGCTGCAAACGCTCCAAATGTTTCGAACATTCCGCGTGTTTTGAATGCAGCAGATCTTACAGAGCGTGATGTGGCACCGGGTGGTTTACTTGCAATTTTCGGTAAAGCTCTCACCGGCGCGCGAATCGATGGGCTTTTAGCACCCTTGTTGTTTTCCGATGATCGAGGGATACAGATCCAAGTGCCCTATGAGGCTGAGGGCCATTTTGTCGAGTTGGAGCTAATAACTCGATCAGGATCCCACATCACACGTTATCCATTGGCCAAAATAGCACCTGCGATTTTTGTGGATGGCGGGAATCCTCTTGTGTTTGATGCTGCAACAGGGAGATTAGTAGATACAGCATACCCCGCTGTTTCAGGTGGGAGAATTTTAATCTTGGCAACGGGTCTTGGTGCAGTCAAGCCGGAGTGGCCAACTGGCGTATCAGCGCCAAGAGAATCACCTCCGGAAGTCCTTGAAAAAATCCAAGTTTACTTGGACGATATTCCATTGCGGGTTATTTCTGCAACGCTGGCGGTTGGTTATATCGGTACTTATGTGGTTGATGTTGAGGTGCCGTTCTTATCAACTGCACGTCGGGGTGATCTTTTTCTGGAGGCAGCGAATAAGCGAAGCAACCGCGTTCGGATATGGGTAGGGCCCTGAGATTTAGATCAGACTTTTAGGTGACTGCTTTGTGTCTTTTTTGCGTAACAGATGATTGTAATGAACATTGTGCTTTTCGACGTGTCTACGTATTCTGATGCAGAGCTGAAGACCCTGTGTCTAAAATTATCGACAGTGTTAGCGGGACATGTGATTATTTTGTTGTGATTGATCGCGGGATGCAGCCCCCACGCGATTTTCGTTTGGCATAGCGAAAGGATAAAAAATGAAGCTTGAAGATAAAAGCGTAATAGTGACGGGTGCATCGAGTGGAATTGGAGAAGCAATAGCAGCTGGTTTTGCTCGAGAAGGTGCAAGAGTTGTCACCTGGGGACGAAATTTGGACAAGTTGACGAAGGCAAAACATCGAGCAGGCAAAGCTTCGGAACGCTTGCTGCCGCGACTGGTTGATGTTGCTGATCAGGATGCGGTACAGATCGCAACCACCGAAGCGGTAGAAACTTTGGGTGGTTTGGATATTCTAGTTAATAACGCAGGTATCAACGTCGCCAAAAGAGCATTGAACGAATTGTCTACTGCAGATTTTAATTCGATACTCCAGGTAAATTTAAATGGAGTATTTTATTGTATCCACGCTGTGTTGCCGCATATGCGGTTGTGCAGAGCTGGTCTAATTATTACGATATCGTCGGTGGCCGGAGTCCGCGCAAGCGTTCTCGGTGGTGCCGCGTATAGTGCATCAAAATTTGGTGCTTCAGCTTTAAGTCAAATGGTTGGAATTGAAGAAGCGGAAAACGGAATACGCTCGTGTTTGATCTGCCCAGGGGAAGTCAATACACCCATTCTCGATGACAGGCCGATACGCCCAACGCCTGAGGCATGTGCTGAAATGCTTCAACCTGAAGACTTGGCACAAGCTGCACTATTTTTGGCAATGTTACCGCCACGAGCAACGGTGCCAGAAATGGTAATAACGCCAAGCACACACAAATACTGTTAACGTACAGTTGCGGTGAGTGATGAGCGTTGCACTTTCGATTTGTAGTGCATCAGGTGGTGGCTGGCCGGGTGTATTAGAACTATCCTGTTTGTATATTTTTCAACCGGTAGTCCGAACCCGGTACTCGAATCACTTTACACATTTCATAGATACGAGAACGCGCTCGAGATCCTATCCGATCGGCCAGGGTGTCTTGCACATTAAATTTTCCTGTGACGGCGTCTTTATCAACACTGCTATCGCCCAAGACGGGGTCGGGGAGGTTTGTGGTCACGATAAGAGCTTTGCCGGTGTTGTAGCGATGGTTGATTATAGCTGTGACAGTATCTTCCACCCAATCTGTGACTCGGTGAGATCCAAGGTCGTCAATCAACACGATGTCTATGTCTAGTACAGACCGGTATGCTTGTTGATTGGTTACACCTGCCGAAGAATTGTAGCTTTGGCGAATTCGGTCAAGCAAATCTTGATAGTCGAAGAAGGCGCACTCGAACCCACGTGACAACAGTTGTTTTAGGACTGCAATTGCAAGGTGTGTCTTTCCGACTCCCGTGGGGCCTTGCAATAACAACCCGAGCTGAGAAAGTGCAGGGTAATCTCGAGCATATGCTCTTGCTCCCAGCATTGCCTTGATGAGTGTTTCATGTGCGATGGGATTGCTGGTCGGGCTGCCCGGTGAAAAGCTTTCAAAATCGGCATTGCTGAATTTTTCTGGGATTTGTGCACGAGTAGAAAGGGAGTCTTGCCGATCATGTTGAAAACACTCGCATCTTTCTACTACGGCAATACCATCACGAGTAACAGGTTTCCATCCGGTGCCGTCGCACTGTGGGCAGTCGGGGTTAAATTTCATCACGCCACCTGTTCCATTACAGCCAGTATGTCACGGGACGATACCGACATGTCTCGATTTGCGATCAGGATTTTACGAAGCATAAAATAGTCATGCGGTCCTGGCTGACAACGGACGATTGTAACATCGCGTACCTCATTCGCAGCTTTCGCAATTGCAATTCGAGGATTTTAAATTTATTTCAGGATTGCAGCCAGCTAAAGGAATCTGCTTGAATGATGTCGAGACCGACTCGAGTCAACTGCAACGGAGATCTATTGTGGACGATCATCTGAAAGACCTAATCCATGAACTAGGCAATGTTATCAATGAGTCTCTATCTGATTCCGATAAGATTGCCGATGTGATCGGTGCAATTCGCGAAACCGGTTACGATGTTTTTTTGGTCATTGAGGCTACGATTGGTTTCAATAAGCTCGAAAAAAATACGACGGATGAGGTCACAAGTGATTCATCTCACCCGCCGGCCACGTTGACCTTTACAGATCAGGATCAGGCATTTCTGAAATCACTCAAGATCAACATTGAAGAATAGTCAGAGAAGTACACCTCGTCAACTTTTGAAATAGTATCGGGTTAGTTTGCATCACGACCAGATAACACCAAAGGGATTGTCTGGACGAGGATCTTTAAATCCAACCCCAAAGACCACTTATCTATGTACTCCAAGTCAAGCTTCATCCAGGTTTTGAAGTCGAGTTTGTCTCGACCACGTACTACCCATAGACAGGTTAATCCTGGCCTCATCCGTAGACGTCGGCGTTGCCATGGCTCATATTGGTCAATTTCGGATGATACAGCAGGACGTGGCCCTACCAGTGACATATCACCGCAAAGAACATTCCACAATTGAGGTAACTCATCAACGGAAAATTTTCGAAGATACCAGCCAATTCGTGTCAGTCTGGGGTCATCGGCGATTTTAAAGGCCGGTCCATCTTTTTCATTTAGATGATCGAGCTCCATCCGCATGTCTTCCGCACGATGAATCATCGATCGGAATTTATAGCACTTAAATCTTCTTCCATTCAGCCCACATCGCTCCTGGCAAAAAATGAGAGGCCCTTTTGAGGTGAACTTTACGAGAACTGCAATAAAAAGGAGAAAAGGTGTCACGAAAGTGAGCACAGTTGCAGATACGAGAATGTCCATTGCTCGTTTGATTAGTAAGTGGAATTCAGCGTGTGGCACCGGAGAAAGAGTCAATAAAGGTATTTCACCGAACCGATCGATGTACATGTGGCCATGGATGTTCGGAAAGATGTCCATTGCAATTCGCGTCCGTATCCCTTCTTCTTCGCAGAAGAGAAAAGCGTCTTCGAGGTTGGGTAATGTACTGCGATCGACAGCAAAGATAATTTCGTCGACTACATGTTGTCGAATCAAGGAAGGAAGTGCCTCGAGACGATGAACTTTATAAAGTTGCTTGAGTTGAACTTCGGCCTGCGAGCCATTAGAGGGATCAACAAAGGCTAGTAATTGTATGTCACAGCGGCTGGCCGCCTCCAATTGTCTTCCTACTTCACGACCACGGTCACCGGCGCCGACGATCACATAATGAACACGGGCACCCATTTGTTTACGGATACGCTCGCGGATTTGTCCGAAAATGAAGCGATAGAGCAGCAACAGCACAAATGCATACGTGCAGAAAAGAGCAACAAAAAGACGGCTTACGTCCAAGTGTGGGTCAATCAGGTGTTGAACAGCTAAGAAACCCAAGGTGCCAAGCAAAGCTTGCTTAAAAGTGCTTGTAAATATTGTTGCAGGATCGGTTCGGTACAAGCGGCGATATACACCAATCCAAAAGCCCACGCCAAGCCACAGCAATAAAGCGACTCCCAAAAGAAGAGTTTTTTCTGGTGGATCGATAAAAAAGATACGTTCGAGCGGCAGTGTAATACGGGTTTGGTATGCTGCTTCGAAAGCACAGGTGGTCACAATAGCATCAGCTAGGGCAAATGAAATTGCGACTGTACGTTGGTGTCGATCAAACACTGTAGATCACCATGATCCCTCGCGGCAATCTAAGAATATCAGAGCGTTAACGCGAGTTGGTTAAGTTGAGTGCTGGTATAGATACAACACGTTGGTGTTCTATGTGCAATAAGCGCCGATCAGCCGAGTGCTCGAGTGATTAAAGTGGTGAGCTGTTTTGTCAATTTCAGTTTCAAAGCGACTGCGTGTCCCTGTGGGGACATTTTTTGCCATGTCTTACGCAAAATGTCCAGGATTTTTACTTCGTCATGTTTTGCCGCAAACTCTTCCAAGTAATGCTCAATAAAAACGATGCAAATGACATCTTCCAAAATCTGGCATTCGGGATCCATTTTTAACCGCTCTTTGCGCAACAGCTGCTTAACGCGGGTGATAACCTTATCTTCATAACCAACGGCAAGTAAGATTTCAGCGGTTGTCTCCGCATGGAATTTTCCGAGCTCAGTGCGCCAGCGACGATACCCTTGACGGCCGTCAGGGTAAGAATTTCTTGGGATTTTCCAGCGTTGAATGTGTTGTGCATGTGTTGCTAGGCGGAGAGGGATTGATGCATCGGGCGATATGCGAATGAGTGCACTTGTCATACGCTGTGAGTAGAGGAGTTCTTTGGGGTAACTCTTCTTTGTTGCTGCAATAAATTCAATATTTGGATCTTCGGTATTGGCTTTATCTATTAATTTAATCGCGGTTTGATAGCGATTGGATGTTTGCGAAGCTTGCTGCACTGGTCACCTCGTGTCAATAGACTTATTGATAGATCGACGCTCATGAGCAAGTAAAAATCGCTTAATTTTGAATCCACCGGAGTAACCCGCGAGTCGGTTATTCGAACCCACAACACGATGACACGGGATTAGTATGGAGATTGGATTATGGCCTATTGCTGTGGCGACAGCTCTAACGGCCTTAGGTCGATCGATTATTGCTGCGATTTGTGCATAAGTTCGCGTTTCACCCGGTTGAACCATGGTTAAGGCTTCCCACACTTTTCTTTGTAGGGCGGTCCCTGGCAACGTTAGGTTGATATCCGGTGTGTAGTTGAGATCTCCTGCAAAGTAACAGGCAAGAAAGGCTTCGGCTCGCATAAGCCAGGGGTTTTGACGATTACGATTGCGAGTGTGTGAATTAAACCGTATCTTCATTTTCTCAACCTGGGATTCGAAATATAGGGCTGTCAAACTTTCCTGAGTGGCTAGCAGGTGGATTTTTCCTACCGGAGAATGAGTACTTGCATAATGCATGGCATTGTATGAGCCTTGCCTATGATACTAGAACACGTCAAATTAGTGCTAATTCACCACCATTTTGTGTATTGCTGCATCGTACAATAGACAGCCAATACAGTTTTTTCGATTGGGTGAATTATATCGATGTAAAGATAGTCAGGAATCGCTATCGATTCGGATATGTATGATTAGCGGTAAACTGAGTTTACTCTGTGCCGACCATCGAAGTACGGCAGAGGTTTTCGATTAAGTCCTCGGACGGTCAATTTTGAGACGGTTAGCAATTATGAAGCAATTGAAGAATCTGATTCGAGAAATCCCTGACTTCCCTAAGCCCGGAATATTGTTTTACGACATTACTACCCTTTTGAAAGATCCAGTGGGATTTCAGACCCTTATGGATAATATGGTCACAGGCTGTCAACATTTTCAACCAGATGTTGTTTTAGGAATCGAAGCCCGTGGGTTCCTCTTCGGCCCGATCCTAGCTGAACGACTTGGAACTGGCTTTGTCCCAGTACGCAAGCCTGGAAAACTGCCAGCGGAAACAATTAGTGTTGAATATGATCTTGAATATGGAAAAGATAGGCTCGATATCCATAAAGATGCTATTAGGCCAACTCAAAGAGTTCTGATCGTTGATGATTTGTTGGCGACCGGTGGAACGGCGGCTGCTAGCTGCAAACTGGTGGAAAAACTTGGCGGAACGATTGCAGGGTTAGCTTTCATCGTCGAACTAACGTTCCTGAAGGGACGGGATAAGTTGCCGTCCCACGATGTTTTTTCTGTGCTCAGTTACGATCAATAGAGATGCCGATTTTAACCGGACTCGCACCGGCGAAGATCAATTTGGGACTGCATGTTCTCGGCCGTCTAGCCGATGGTTATCACGAGGTAAGGACTGTTCTGCAAACAATATCCCTTGCCGATACCGTGGAGGTGCGGTACAGCCGATCAGGTGCGGGTGGAGTCACCTTAAACTGTGACATTGGCGCACTAGATACTCAAGATAATCTAGCAGCGAAAGCGGCACACCGATTATTAAAAGCGGGAAAGTATCCTGGAAAGGTGCACATCGGTCTTGTTAAAAGAATACCTATTGGGGCAGGTTTGGGGGGTGGATCGAGTGACGCTGCGGCCGTTTTGATGGCCTTGAGTGTGTTGCTTCGTCCGGCACCGCCTGATGAGTTGCTGTATGAAGTAGCTTCAACGGTGGGCAGTGACGTACCTTTTTTCTTAGTTGGCGGTACTGCCGTGGCCGTAGGGCACGGTGAAGAGGTTTACCCTTTACCAGATATTCAGCGTCGATGGTTGTTGGTACTTGTTCCAGAGATATCAATTGAGACCAAAAAGGCTTATCAAAGTCTATCTCAGGCTCGTCGAAATAAAAACAACCGATTGACAGCCGCGCAACGGCAACATATCATAAGTGGTTTCTGCTCTAGTATTTCCGGCTCTGACAATGCCTGGAGTTTGAACACCACTGGGCCGCTGCTGAATGATTTCGAGAATGTTCTCGATGGGATCTATCCTGAATTGAAGAAATGGAAACAGAGGCTCTTTCGAGTGGGTGCATCAACGGCAGCGCTATCAGGGAGCGGCTCGGCGTTGTTCGGCGTTTTTTCTGACCGAAATGCGGCAATACAAGCTAGAAAGTCTCTTGGCGCGTTCTCCGGAGAAAGCTACGTGGTGCGAACTTTGGATCGCAAGGCCTGTTGCTCTGTGTGGCAACAGAAAACATAAAAAAAGTCATGCCAGCATCTAAGTCTGTGCGAAAAAAAACGCTAGAAAGATTGAAGGTTTTCACTGGTAGTGCCAACCCTGAATTAGCTCAGCAGATATGCGAAAAACTAGGTGTGCCGTTAGCAGACTGTGCAACCAAGAAGTTTTCCGATGGTGAGGTTTATCTGCAGATCAAAGAAAACGTCCGAGGAATGGATGTTTTCGTAGTTCAGCCAACATGTACACCGGTGGACGAAAACTTGATGGAGCTGTTGCTGATGATGGATGCTTTACGCCGCGCCTCGGCAAAGCGCATAACGGCAGTGATGCCGTACTACGGTTATTCAAGACAAGATCGAAAAGATAAACCACGTGTTCCAATTTCAGCAAAACTGGTCGCCAGTTTAATAGTGACAGCAGGGGCAGATAGAGTACTTTCTCTCGATTTACATGCGGGGCAACTGCAAGGTTTTTTTGATGTGCCGGTTGATCATCTCTTTGCGGCTCCAGTAATGGTTTCGTATGTGAAGACCCTAAACCTGCCGAGCTTAACGGTGGTTTCACCGGATGCAGGTGGAGTTGAACGAGCTAGAGCTTTTGGTAAAAGATTGGGTGCCCCGATGGCTATCATTGACAAACGTAGAGAACAGGTCAATATAGCGGAAGTGATGCACGTCATTGGTGACGTTAAGGGAAGATCCTGTTTGATTGTTGACGACCTAGTGGATACGGCAGGTACACTAGTAAAAGTGGTGAGAGCCCTTCATGAGCAAGGTGCCAAGAGTGTTTATGCCTGCTGCACGCACCCAGTGTTGTCAGGTGAAGCTCTCGATCACATTGAGAAATCGGATCTCACGGAACTTGTAGTGAGTGATTCGATTCCGCTTTCGGCAAGGGCGGCTGCCTGTGGAAGGATTCGTCAACTGAGTGTGGCTCCTATGTTGGCTGGAGCAATCGAATCTATATACGAAGAGACATCCGTGAGCAGGTTGTTCCTTTGATTGCTGGGTGGGTAGATTGGATTGTGTCCGTTTCGACTGATATGGCAGTGGAAACTATGAACCTGAGAGCCCGGAGGGGATTTTGCAGAACCAACTCGACTTTGAAGTAAAAATCCGAGAGACGCGAGGAAAAAATGAAGCGCGTCGTATGCGTGGCCGAGGAGAAGTTCCCGGTGTGCTGTATGGCTTGAACAGAGATTCGATCGCGGTGGCGATAGATTCGAAAGAGATGACAACACTGCTCAAGTCGCCGTCGGGTCGTAACCGTATATTGAATTTAGATATCAATGGAGAACAAACACCTGCCATGGCGGTGGATTGGCAAATAGACCCCGTTCGTGGCGTCCTTTTACATGTTGATATCCAACGCGTTGATTTAAAGACGAAAGTCCATGCACGTGTACCAGTCGTACCGATTGGCACAGCAGTGGGTGTCAAAGAGGAAGCGGGTCTGGTTGAACAAATAAACCGTGACGTAGAATTAGAGTGTTTACCACTTGAAGTACCTTCGGTTATTGAGGTAGATATTACAGATCTTCATATTGGCGATGCGATTAGAGTGAAAGACTTGCCGAAGTCGGATGCGTACGACTATCTAAGTCGATCAGAGGATATCGTAGTGCACGTGGTAGCTCCGAAGGTTGAGGTCGAGGAGACACCTGAAGAGGACCTGGAAGGCATTGATGGCGAGGCGCCGGAAGGTGATGGAAGCGTGAAGGAAGACGATACGGCAGCGAGTAAGGAAGAAAGCGAATAGTATCAGTGGATAACTGATGGCTGGCTGTTTAGCGTTAGATGCTGATGGGATGCAGTCGTGATAAGAGGTGCTTAGTTATCGGCCTGGGAAATCCAGGAACTGAGTACAGCTCGACACCTCATAACTTGGGCTTTCTAACGATTGACAGATTGGCGTCAGAGGAGGGAATTAGGGTAACACGGCCCGAATGTAATAGCTTGGTTGGCAGAGGTAGCATTACCGACAGAGAGATTGTATTGGCTAAACCGTTGCTTTTTATGAATCGTAGCGGAGCACCCGTTAAAGATTTATTGGAGCGATACGAAGCAAGCCCAGAAAATCTTTTAGTGCTCTTTGACGACTTGTCGTTGCCATGGGGTTCTCTGCGACTTCGAGTGACTGGGTCAGCCGGTGGGCATAAGGGTGTTGAATCGATAATTGAAAAACTTGGAACAATTGAATTCCCACGGTTGCGTTTGGGGATTCATCCAGGTAGGCCGTTCGGAGATGGAGCAGATTTTGTTCTTAAACGGTTTGGAAAGGAAAAGCAAGAAGAGTTAGATGGCCTTCTTGGTCGAGCTGCGGATGCAGTTCGGCTCTATTTATCCAATGGCGCCGCTAAGGCCATGACGGAGACAAACCGTCGCGCCGATGGAGAGCTGGAAGTGAAATGAGAATTTACGAAACTATCTTTATAATTCGTCCTGAGGCACAGGAAGACGAAATCGATGCAACCGTGACACAAGTCACGACGACGATCACAGATGGTCAGGGGAAAGTAGACAAGATCGAACGATGGGGAAAACGAAAACTTGCCTACCGTGTGAAAGGACATCGAGAAGGACACTACATACTCGTCCAATTTTCTTTGGAGTCGGAAGTTGGTTTATCCAAGGAAATTGAACGTAGACTCAAGGTTGCAGACAGTGTCATAAAATATCTGACAGTGCGGATTGACGAAGATTTAAAACGTTTGGAGAAACTCCGGGCTGCACGGGAAAAGAGAGCAGAACGAAAGAATGTAGGTGACACACGCAATACGCGTGAAGCTCCAGCCGCGGAACGTCCGAAAACGCCTGAGGAGCCCACACCTGCATCTGATCGGACCTAAGGAGTTACGGAGCGATTATGCCAGAAGAAAAAGCTACAGAACAGCAGCCAGTAGTGCAGTCTGATAATAAATCAGATGTAACGGACGAAGCAAAAACCGAAACAATCAGTAAGGACGCCCCCCAGGGTGAGCCTGATGCGACGACGGTTGCGAAGAGTAGTGAAGGTTCACCTGCTCCGTCGACCACTCGACCTCAAGGGACTGCGAGCGATCGTGGTACAGATCGCGGACCCCGTATGGATCGGGGACCTCGCGATCGTCCGCGAACAGGTCGACCGGGCGGGCGAAGATTTTATCGACGCAAAAAAGTTGATTTTTATAGTGTTAACAAGATAGATGACATTAACTACAAAGACGCACAAACATTGAAACAGTTCATTGGTGATAGGGGAAAAATTCTCCCTCGTCGCCACACCGGTCTTAGTGCGATGCACCAGAGGAAACTTAAAATTGCTATCAAACGGGCTCGTAATATTGCTCTGCTCCCATTTGCCGGTGATCGTGACTCTGTGACTAGTCCAAAAATCGAAGAAACGCAATAGTGCGGATCTTGCATAGAAGGGATAGATAACGATGCTAGAAGTCATCTTGACAGATGAAGTTGTCAAATTGGGATCGAAGGGAGATGTAGTCCGTGTCTCACCTGGATATGCCCGCAATTACCTTTACCCAAAGCAGTTAGCTATTCCAGCTACGGCTGCAAATAAAACGCAAATTGCGGAGATGCAAGCTGCAGCAGACCGCGAGGCCGAACACTTAAAAGGAGACGCGGATAAGATGGCGGATGCTCTATCCGGGTTGAATATTCTGATAACGGCACGAGCTGGCGAAACTGATCAGTTGTTTGGGTCCGTAACTTCAAGAGACATAGCAGCGGAATTGGAAGAGTTGGGATATACAATTGATCGGCATAAAATTTTGATTGAGCAGCCAATTCGAACAGTTGGGAAACATGCTGTAAAGGTGCACTTACACCGCGATATAGATTTACCATTGACTGTGCGAGTTGTTGCCGAAGGACGAGAACACGAATTGGACGAAGAGCAAGAACCTGTAGAGGAGTCAGCTGGTGAAACCGCGGAGAATATGGCTGACACTGAAACTCAAACAGAGAATGAATCTTTTGATGCGACGACAGCCGAAACCGAAGTAGCCCAGGAAGCCGAAACCGAAGTAGCCCAGGAAGCTGAAGCCGAAGCCGACCAGGAAGC